>JAEIGA010018329.1_pt1 | contig 10660 bp, 6 predicted proteins | sample 9270691 | NCBI WGS metagenome assembly JAEIGA01 (sample SAMN17057246, study PRJNA624740) | gut metagenome | biome: biome; isolation source: fecal sample | host: Bos grunniens | place: China: Xizang | collected 2019 | reverse complement strand
GAGTTGTGGATTGTACAAGGAAGACCATATTTAGAACCAAACGTGCGGAAAAGCATCTCGGCATAGAGGTTGTCAGATTCTTGTTCGGTATGGCGAATAATCTCAGACAAAGGTTCACTCTCGTGGTTGAAAAGCAACGTACGAGCAGGTGCGTTCATAGGTTTTTCGCTTAGATAGGTTTCTGTGCCGTCTACGAGAATACCACTTTGTCGTAGGATCTTGGTGAAGTCGCGTACGAGGATTAATCCAGGATTGGGTATGTCGCCGCGCACTCCGAAGGTCTGGCGGTTGGAAGGTACAGATCCCACGAGGTAGCGGGTGTTATTGTACGGAACACCATGCACAAACGCGCCATCATAGGTGATTTGTGTGCATCGGATGTGATTCTCGAATTGGACTTCGGGAATCTCGGGTGTGGTATAAAGCACTTCAGCTATGCTGCCGACAGGCCCGCTACGGAGGACGATATTCATGGTGTTGTCCTGGTAGGAGAGGGAGAAGATACCAGGTGCGTAGTAATTGCCTGCATCTTCCCAAAGCCATGAAGGATTGAGGGCATTGGCATCAAAGTAACTGAGATCTGCGACGATGGACCCCGTAATATGCTGAATACCAGCTTCTCGTAACTTACGAACCCACGTGTACATGAAATTGGTTTTGCCAACATATCTCGAACCAAAAGTGGGGTCGCCTCGTCCTTCTATATAAAGATTACCATGGAGAACGCCATCTTGGATGTATCCAGAGTAGGTAATGGGTGTTTGAATACGATAGTCACCTCCCCACAATTCTAAGGCAGTAGCAGCAGTGAGGAGCTTCATAGTGGAAGCAGGAGGGATAACGGAATTGGGACGGTGCGCGTCGATGGTGTCGCCAGAATGATAGTCGCAAATGAGCACACCGATGTTGGCATCTTGTGTGTTAGGATGCCCCGTGAGAATGGATAAAATGAGTAATAATTGAAACATGGGCGCAAAGGTACAACTTTTTTTGCATATTTGCAAGTTTTTTTGTTTCGAGTTTGGAGTTTCGTGCTTAGAGCGGGGATAAGGAGATGTGATTCCTATGCTAAAGGTAGCGGAATCACTAATTTATCACTAATTAATCACTAACTAATCACTAATTAATCACTAACTAACGAAAGCATAAGGTAAGGATAAGGATAAGAAAAAATAAGAAAAAATTGCGTATATGAGAAAATTTGAGTAATTTTGCAGGGCGTTGTGTGTTTTTAGGAAAAACAACAAGCACAAAAGCAGAAAAATAATATGATGCTATGCAAAATATAATCACAATCTATTGCAAAAACACGAATGAGTATGTGAAAATTCCTTGCGGCACATCACTCAAGGATCTCTATGCTCAATTGGCATTAGAGATGCCCTACCCCGTTATCGCAGCTCGAGTAAATTACAAAGTACAAAGTCTTAACTTTTTGATTTACAAGCCAAAAGACATCGAATTTATAGATGCAACATGCGAAAGCGGATATCGATGCTATATTCGTACGCTGAATATGGTGATGGCTTGCGCCGTGAGAGAACTGTGGCCAGATTGTGATTTGCGCATTGAACACCCCATTAGCAAAGGATTCTACTGCACGATCCGTAAGTCGCGCGAGGAGACCAAAGTGATTACGCCAGAGGTGGTTCAAGAACTGAAAACGCGCATGCAAGCTATCATCGCGGAAGATCGACCCATCATCACAGAAGAACGACAAACAAAGGAAGTGATTCGCCTGTTTGGCGAACGCAACGAAGGCGAAACAACATTATTCGAGACACTTGGTAACCCATATTGCAGGTATTATCGCATAGGTGATTATATAGATTACTATATGGGAGCACTCATGCCTTCGACAGGATATATCAACCTGTTTGATTTGGAGATGTATCATGACAATATCCTGCTGCGCGTGCCTTGTAGACGAGATCCAAAATGCTTGGAAGACCGTCCTATGCAAGATAAACGTTTTGGTATTTTCAAAGAATATGTAGGTTGGAATAAGTTGCTGCATATCAGCAATGTAGGCGAATTTAACAAAGCTTGCAAAAACCAAAAGAGTTTTGAGATGATCAAACTGTCGGAAGCACTTCATGAGAAAAAAGTGGCACAAATAGCCGACCAAATAGCGCATCGCGAAAGCGGCGTACCACGGTTTGTGCTGATCTCTGGTCCAAGCTCTTCGGGCAAGACAACGTTCTCGAAACGTCTGACTATTCAACTGATGGTGAATGGAATTCGCCCTGTGGTGATAAGCATGGATAACTATTTTGTGAACCGCGAAGATACCCCGCGTGACGAGAATGGCAATTGGGATTTTGAACACCTGAACACACTCGACCTGCCACTGTTCCGTCAGCAAGTGGCTGATTTGCTGGACGGTAAGACCGTGTCGCTGCCGTTCTATAACTTTGAAACAGGTAAGCGCGAGTTCCGTGGAGAAACGCTGAAGTTGGAGAAAGATACCGTGGTCATTTTGGAAGGATTGCATGCCTTGAATCCAGAACTGATGCCGAACATCCCACGCGAAGCGACATTCAAGATATTTGTTAGTTCGCTTACGACCGTGAATCTAGACAACCATAACTGGATTCCAACTAGTGATGTGCGTTTGATTCGTCGTATCGTGCGCGATTATCGTTATCGTGGGTATTCTGCGATAGAAACAATTGCCCGTTTGGAAAGCGTACAGCGAGGAGAAGACCGCTGGATATCTCCATTCCAAGAGGAAGCGGATGTGATGTTCAACTCGGCTCTATTGTTCGAATTGGCAGTGCTGAAACGTCACGCGGAGCCAATTTTGGATGAAGTGCCAAAATATTGTGATGAATATACCACAGCGCACCGTCTGAAGAAATATTTGAGTTATTTTGAGTCAATACCGGAACGCGAAATTCCACCAACATCGTTCTTGCGCGAGTTCGTGGGCGGTAGTTCGTTCCGATATTAATATCCAAACAAAATTGAATATTACAATGAAAAAAATTATCTTATTTCTCGCGCTCTGTTTGCCTATCTCAATAGTTGGGCAAAATCTATTTTTAACACATTTTGCGCAAATGAGTGAAGTAGATACGTTAGCAATAGAGGAAAGCGAAATGGAAGATTCAACACATGTTGTTTTGATATTTAACGACATGGCGAATGCTAATATTTTTCAAGATTCCGTTATTATTCGCATGATAGAAGACAAACAAATTGGTCGGGTGAGAGGCGAACAAGTAGTGGATGGATTTCGCGTGCAGGTATACGCATCAAATATGCAACAAACGGCTAAGAATGAGGCGCTTATGTTGCAACAACGCATAGAGACTGCATTGAGTGTGCCTGTATATGCGCTGTCAGAACCACCATTCTGGAAGGTGAGATTAGGCAATTTCAAGACGCGCGAAGATGCAAATGCCTACAAGGAGACTTTTTTGAGCATATTCCCCGATATGGTGGGAAGTACATATGTGGTTCCTGATAAAATAATTTTAGTAGAATGACCCCTCCATTTATTCCATCAGAAGAAACAACAGAAGCGATTGCTCAGAATGTGGAGCAATTATTGATTCATATGGGCGAAGACCCTGCGCGCGAAGGACTGGCGCGCACCCCTCATCGCGTGGGCGAAGCCATGCAGTTTCTTACACAGGGTTACAAGCAAGACCCTGAGGCAATCCTACGTGCAGCACTTTTTGAGGAAGATTATCGTCAAATGGTGGTGGTAAAAGATATCACGTTTTATTCGCTATGCGAACATCATCTGCTGCCATTCTTTGGAAAAGTGCATGTGGCATATATCCCAAATGGCAAGATCACAGGGCTAAGTAAGATTGCGAGAGTAGTGGATGTCTTCGCGCGTAGGTTGCAGGTGCAAGAGCGACTAACGACCCAGATAAAAGAGTGTATCCAGCAGACACTCAATCCGTTGGGCGTAATGGTAGTAGTGGAAGCGGAGCACCTATGCATGCAGATGCGAGGGGTGCAGAAACAAAATTCGGTGACAACCACTAGCGACTTTACGGGGGCTTTTAATAGACCTGAAACACGAGAGGAGTTTATGAATTTGATAAGGGGATGAGGGAGATGAGGAAAGATATTTGGAGATATTTACTATATGTCAGTATAACCACCTTGTGGATTGCTGTGATTGCTATCGTACCGGATTTTCTAGATAATCCCGTTACAAACATACAAGGTGTCGTTACAATTTTAACGTATGTAATAGCGATTAGCATAGTATCATTTTTATGGCTCTACATTATCGCGCTTAACAAATATGTTGCCATGATACTTGTACCTCTTTATGGAGTAATTGGCGCTGCAGTTTCCTATTATCGTGTAATGTATAGAGTTACAATAACACCACTTATTTTGGATTGTATTTTGCACACTAATATCGAAGAAGTTGTTGGAGTTGTAACATGGTCAATGGTTTTGTGGGTTGTGTTGAATCTGTGCCTCGGTATTGCATTTGTTATATGGCGTATGCGAATTCCAGCACCAAAATATGCATGGGCACATGCATTGTGTGCAATAATTTCGTTCTTAGGGTATTATCATTGTAATAGCCGATTACACCAAAGTATTAACCAACGATACCCAATGCATATTGCGGAAAGTATGCATCAGCACCTATGGATACAACAGCAACGTCAATCTCCTCATGTTGTACCGCAATATAACGTTTTGCTACCATTAGACACATTGGATATCATCGTAGTTATTGGAGAATCTGTACGTGCTGATCATTTATCGCTAAATGGTTACAAACGAACGACAACTCCACTTTTAGAGAGACGTCCAAACGTAGTTTCTTTACCCCATGTTTATACAGAACAGACGCACACATTAGCAAGTGTACCTATGCTACTCACTCGCGCAGATAGTTTGCATCCAGAGTTTCAGTTTACAGAAACAAGTTTTGCAGCAATACTTCGCAATGAGGGATATCATACTGCATGGATATCCAATCAAGACTTAGGCGAAACATTTGCTAGTTTTCCAGCAGAATGTGACACAATGATTTGGGCAAATGCAGGAAAATCTGTCTTTGTGTTTTCTGGTTGGTTTGATGAAGAATTGTTACCTTATATGGATAAACAGTTAGATTTAAATTATTCCAAGAATCTTTTGATACTACATACAATTGGTAGTCATTGGTATTACAATAACCATGTGCCCCAAGTACATCATTATTTTAACCCAACCACAAACGACAGAGTTGTAACCAATAATACCTCAGAACAAGTGATAAATTCTTACGATAACACTATTCGCTACATGGATTTTATGGTAGATTCTATTATTCAACGAATAGAACATCGTTGTGCAATTTTGTTTTATATATCTGATCACGGAGAATCATTAGGCGAAGAAGGATATTGGCTGCATGCGGCAGGAGCAGACGCCACTAAAAATCCAGCTTGTATAGTATGGTATTCTAATATGTTTGCACAACACTACCCAGAGAAAGTGAGAACATTGTGGCATAATAGTCAACAACGTTATCGAACGGACTTTTTATTTCATAGTGTGTTAGATGCTGCAGAAATATCTGTATTAGATACCGCACAAACAAAGATGAATATATTCAAAATACAATAAACTATGGCAGCAAATACCAATAGAATAATTTGGATAGACTATGTTAAAGCCTTTGCAATAATGATAGTTATTATGTTGCACATTGGTATTCCCGACCCATTTAGAACCATCGTACGTTCTTTTATTATTCCGATTTTTTTATACTATCTGGTCTATTCTATACTCCTAACAAATATACTACCTACAACGCATTTTGGGAACATAAAACATTACGACTACTAGTTCCATATTTAATTCTAAATGCTATAACGTATATTTATTGGTTGCTAATAGCTAGAAACTTGGGAGCTGATGCTGAGACAACAATACCATTTTGGAAGCCGCTTTTAGGCATCATATTAGGGCTAGAACATTGGATGGAACATTGTAAACCATTGTGGTTTTTACCATGCTTAATGTTAACAGAATGGATTTTTTACTTGCTTCATCGCATGTCCAAAAAGAATGAAAAAATCCTCTTGGGGTACGTTACGTTAACAACATTATTAGGTTTTCTATTATCCCAATTTAACACGCCACCACTGCCATGGGGAATCGGAGGAAGTTGTAGTATGATGCTATTTTATTTCATTGGATATATACTCCGTATTAAAAATTATTTTGATATATTACAAAAAACAAATCAACATTATTATTCCACTGCTTTTTTGGGGAGTATCTGTTTGATTTCTATTGTTTTTTGTACCTATTTAAGTTTACAAACAAGTGAAACAAAAGTCTTTGAAAATTCCTATGGTAATTTATTTTATAGCATACCAGCTGCCATATGTGGGAATATGTTTTTGATAACTTTGGGTATGATCGTACATAAGTTATTCCCCCTTAGTAAAGTTCTTAAATATATAGGACAGCATACTCTACCTATTCTTGCTATGCACCTTATTGTTGCAGGATGGATAAAAGGATTTACTTATTTCATTCTTGATTTACCATTAATAATCTATTCTGAATTATGGATACAACTTGTCTTTGTTTTTGCAATTATATGGTTATCTTTGCCCGTATGCTATCTTTATGATAAGTCAAAACAAGTACTAGTCAATTTATAATCAGCACTTTGGTACTATCATACAATATTCCATCTGCTGAATTACACAAAATCGTGTAGATACCAGATGCTACACGTTGTCCAATAGTATTGGTAACATCCCACACGACTTCTCCTCCAGCACCTTGAATATTTTTAACTAAATTACCATTAGCATCCAATATTCGTACCTGCGTATCTGCTACTAACCCTCGAATGACCACATTACCTTTATAAGTAGGGTATACTGGATTTGGATAAACGTATAGATTTGTAAAAGTAGGCTCCGGTGCTATGGCATCACTCATATACGATACCAATCCTTCACTGGTACCGAAAAAGACCTCTCCAGTAGATTCTTGGATTGCAATCGATAAGATATTATCACTTGGCAATAGAGAATTGTCTGCTGTAAAATGTTTTACAGTTTCTACTTGTGTATTACCAACTTCATCCGTTGTGATTTGGATTAAAAATGCACCAGAAGCAGCTGTGCCTATCCACTTGCGATTTGCACCATCGACCACTATACAATTAACCTGCTCACCATCTAAAAGATAATCTCCCAAATCTGTGCCATCGTTACGACGAATTACAATGCGTTCACATTTATTCGATTTCATGAAATCTACAGACGCAGGAATTGTAAATAACCCTTTGGATGTTCCAACCCAAATAGTATTATCGTGATCTTGTACCAAGGTATAAATAAATTCAGGTCTAATAGGGGTATTGTACTGGTCAAACCATTCATTTCTATACAATGTTTTATCATCATTGGATTGAGTTGGAGTTCCATTATCTTGTAGCAAAATTAAACCTGTATTATCACGGCATAATGTAAACCATTTCCATTGCGGATTACGCTTATCTACTACAATTTCTCCTGGAGTAAGAAATGGAATACGATTTCCATTACTATATAGATTAAATGAAGACAACTCCTCTCCTTGAGGATTCATAATATGTACGTTATTTAAATTACTACTTGCATTCAACACCCATAAATTACCTTGATTATCAAACATAGCACCATCTGTACGAGTATAAAAATCAGGATTAGATGCAACAGCAGATTGCAATCCACTATTATGAGGCAAATGCAATTTAACTACTTCATTTCCGTACATTTCTAACATTCCCGTACCATAAGTAGTAATAAAATAATGTTCTTTATCTGCTGGATCTTGAGCGACATTCATAAAATCATACAATGCATGATCAGCCATGTCAACCAATTGCCCATTTGTTATATTAGTCCACTGTCCATTCTCGTAGTACATTATCTCCCCATAACGCAAGTTTTGAGTAGCCCACCGTCCACCTGGTAATACATACAGTCGATCTCCAAAGAAGCGCATTCGATATGGCATATTGCTTATAGGTCCTTCAGGGTAGAATTCTTTGTAATTACCATCTATAATTGCCATCAAACCATGGTCTTTTGTTGCCAACCAATAGCTGTCACCCTCCCACAAAATACTATTAACTTCTCCATAAGAGAAGGCTATTTCAAAAGAAAAATTGGGTTGTATCCGAATCAAACCATGTTGATTATTGACAGTGGCATACAATTGATTTTCTGTTTTGCATAATCCAGACAAAGAAAAATCTGAAAGATGCGATAGCCATACACCATTGGAACGTGACCACAGTGTATTGTCAATAACAACACATATTCGTCCTTCGAATGAACGCATACCTTGTAATTGCTTTCCAACAGGAAGAGATGTCTTATGCCAATATGCAAAATCTACTAAGTTATCTTGCAAGTGAGCTGAATATAACGTTGATTTGGATGCAGCATAGATACTATCACCTAAAATCGAAATATATTGAACATTAACCTCCATTAAATTTTTATCAATGTAGTATGTATCTTCTATTTCATGTTTTTTCATATCTAACGCTATAATACCAAATCTCATCGCTAAATATGCTTTGGATGAGTACATACAAATATCACTCACTTGTTTGGATATATTCGCTTGTTTTAAATATAAGTCTGGGATATTATAGATCTTTCCCTTGGTATCCAAAACGTCCAATTGACCATTCCGATATGTAATAAGTAATTTGTTCAACAAATCATTATGAGAAATATGGTCTATCATGGCTGCATTTAATCCCGTCAAACGATTATAATATTCTATTTCTTCAGTTGACTTGTTTACAGAAAACAAAGCATTATTTGAAACTGCAAATATCTTTTCTCCCAATCCCGTCACCTGCTCAATATTGGAATAAGCAAAATGTGCACGCCATTGATACATTGATCCGTAAATCCAATCCTCATCTGAATTATCAAAGTCCAAATCTAACGCAGTATCGACATTTGCATCAACAGAGATTAACCCACTACCAGTACCTATGTACATCGTATTATTCAATTCATCGTAAGCTAAAGATAATATAGCATTTGATGGCATAGGGGTATTATCACTAGTGTAGCAGGCTACAATTTCTGTAGCATCTGCATTGAGAACATATACTCCTGCAGTTTGAGTTCCTATCCAAATGTTGTCTTTTGTAAATGCAAAAGCATTAACTCTTTCCGTTTCCAACAAATAGGTACCATCGGGCATTACAATTCTTAAACGCTTACACAAATCTTCTTTTTCAAAATCTTTGTCATGAGATATAATAATAGGACCTATAGAACTACCGACCCAAATATCTCCATCTGGTGCCTGATTGATTGTGTAATAAAATTCTGGAACAATAGCATTACCATCCTGATCGTGCAATTCAGGACGTACAACTAATTTATCATCAGAAGCATCTAGTGTTGTACCACCATCATTGAGCATAATTATTGCTGGTTTGTTTCGACAATAAAGCATCCATTTTTTATGCAAATTACATTGATCTATACATAACTCTGCTGGTGTGTACAAATTATACCGACTACCATCTAAATTATATAAATTAAGGCCTCGTTGGGATTGATTAGGGAAAAAAACAATTAATGTACTATCAACATCACTTATATTTTGAATCCAAAGTCGTCCATCTTTATCATATACAGCTCCATCCGTTCGAGTGTATTGGTCAGGTGCATTTGGAGCTGCTGAAGTTAAAAGGCTATTAGTTGGTGTATGATGTTTTACCAACTCTTCTCCTTGGAATTCAAACACTCCTGTCCCGTAACTTGTCACGAAAAAGTGCTCTGCATCAGCAGGATCTACGGCTACATTCATAAAATCCAAGGCTGGTTTTCCTGTTTGCGATGTGATATAGGAATTCTTTATATTAGTCCAATGCTCTCCGTCAAAGATCATCACATGTCCTGGATTACTATTTTGCACTGCCCAACGTCCTCCTGGCACAACAAATAAGCGACCTCTATCCACCGTCATACGATATGGAGTATTGACCTGTGGACCCTCTGGCAAATAATGCATTTGTTCCCCCGTGAAACAACTACGATAAATACCTAACTCTCCTTCTGCTTTCCAAAAATCTCCTTGGTCGTCCGTATATTCTTTGCCTTTAGTTGTATCAAAAGGTCTTGGTAATGTTGCACACTTATGCCAAAAACGGAAATCTACCAACACATCATTCAAATTGGCACAATAATTACCATTCGGTGTTTGTGCATAGATACTATCCTCGTGCAGCATAACATCCGTGACACGTATTTCTGCCGCTTCGTCACCTATATAATACGTATCCTTAAATTCCCACTTTACCAAATCAAACAACAATATACCAAATTCCATGGATAAGTATGCCCAATGGTCATGAATCGTCACATTGTTGCATTTTTTAGAAGCAGTCATACGCTTGTTATATAGGTCAGAAATATAGGTAATATGACCATTACAAACAATGTCTAACTTGCCATCTTCGTATAAGATTAACAACTGACTACGCTCTTTATCATAGGCTAAATAGGCAATAGTCGTTCCGTGTAAACCAAAACGATTATCATATTTGGTTAATTGTTCGCTGGTTTTATTCACAGAAAACATTGCTCCATTGGCTAGAGCATATGTCTCTGTTTCGGTCACAGCAATCAGCTGCACACTGTTGTAT
>JAEIGA010018328.1_pt1 | contig 10660 bp, 9 predicted proteins | sample 9270691 | NCBI WGS metagenome assembly JAEIGA01 (sample SAMN17057246, study PRJNA624740) | gut metagenome | biome: biome; isolation source: fecal sample | host: Bos grunniens | place: China: Xizang | collected 2019 | reverse complement strand
TATTTCCGTGAATTGAAGCAAATGCTACAAACACGCCTTCGGTCTCTACTTCATACTTGCTCCAGGTCTCATACAAGCCGATATAATAGCCCAGATTCTCCTTCAAGATAGGGCCGTGCAACGGACAGATAGTAGCAATATCGAGCGTAGCAGCCTTATTCATCAGTGCCTGGACAGGCTGGCCATATTTACCACAAATATTGAAATAGTAACGGCGCGCCTCGCAAGCCCAATCCTCGTCGTGGCACAAAGCTCCAAACTTACCGAAGCCATCCGCCGAGAACAAGACCTTGTCTTTCGAATCATACGACACCATAACCTCGGGCCAATGCACCATAGGTGCCATTGCAAAGTGCAAAGTATGCTCACCCAATGAGAGTGTATCACCCTCCTTAACGGCAATTGTACGCCCCTCGTAGCACTCTGCATCATAGAACTGCGACAACATCTGCGACGCCTTGGCAGAAACCACAAGTTGCATCGCAGGATACTTAGCCATAGCCTCTGCTACAGTTCCCGAATGGTCAGGCTCAAGGTGCTGCACTACAAGATAATCGGGAGTGCGTCCGGCAAGTGCACCTTCGAGGTTTGCCCACCACTCCTTACCCTTACGGGCATCAACGGTATCCATTATCGCAATTTTCTCATCAATAATAAGATACGAATTATACGCCATACCGTCGGGCACTACATACTGGCTCTCAAAAAGATCTATATCGAGGTCATCTACACCTATGTACTTGATTTCTGATGTCACATCCATAATTTTTCATATTTAGTCAATATCGCAAAAATACAAAAAATGGGGTACGCACAATAAAAAAAAATGGCAAAATAACTTTAAATATAGCTATTTTGCCAATAAAGAAGTGTAACGCAAATCACATTCGGTTCAACCCCTCGCGGAATGAGTTAACTATATATTCGCTATCAGTTGAAATTTTCTTTATATCCACGGTTTTCAGCAGAGTCTTCAACTGCTCAACACGCGCGGTATTGCCGGCAGTTTCGGCCTCGGCAAGCAGAATCTTATATTTCTCGAACTGCTGTATACCCTGTACAAGACGCTCCCAACGTACAGAACTTACACTGAAAGGATATACCACGTATGTATCACCGGCAGGCCATGCTGTATAGCGGGAATCCTCTTCGGGGTTCACAGTCCAGCTGTTGTATGCCCAACGCAGATAACCGTCAAGTCCCTTGGCAAGAGCCTCAAGAGCTATGAACTCGGCGTCGGCAGGAGCCGAGAAGGTAAACAGATTGGGATACTCGGCACTGCAACAGGTATAATAGGTAGAGACCTTGCCCTGTGCCCTGCGGCTTTCAATAAGTTCGGGGGTATATGCACCGTAGGCAAAAACATCAAGACAGTAGTCATATATATCGGGTTCAATCTCGGGATGATAGTTTCCTGCCATTGAGATTTTTAGTCCCGGGGCATACTCCTTGATAACCTTAATCGCTGCCTGCATTTGGGAAAGGCTGCGCTCGTCCATTGAAATGAATGTCTTCTCGAACCAACCTTTCTCTTTAAGGTGAGCAGCAAACGCGCTCAACATTCCGCCCCAGAACTGTTCATACGCAGCTTCGCCAGGGGCGCAGTTTATATATTTGTGGGAATGGGTTGCCTGATCGTAATAGCGGAACGATAGTTTCCATGGAATCATTGAGAAACATGTAATTTCCTTGTCAATACCGCACCCCATCATGAATTCCACCCAACGGTCGAATATAGTAAAATCGTACCACCATGTACCATCGGCCTTACGCACCCATGTAACCATACTGCCAAACGGGTCGTGTGTCTGGCCATCCCAAGGACGGTCAATAAGAGTTGCAGTTATGGCTTTTTGACCTGCAGAGGCAAGTTTCAGCATATATGGACGCAAGACCTTGAAATGCTCGTTGCTCCAAAGTTCAACATTGTGGACACGTGCAACGGCATATGGGTTCTGCCAAAGGTCAAGATGGAATTTCCAATCCTTTGGTGCAGGCAAAGTGTGGTCAAGGACTGTAACGGTATAATTTGCCTTGCGTGTAGCACCTGCAGACTTCACCTTGACGCTTCCCTTATATTTTCCGGGCTTTACATCATGTGGAACCTGTACTGTGAACCAAAGACCACGCAAATGTTTGCCTGCAGCAAAAAGCTGCGGATTGTCGGCAACTATACGGTCAGCAACAAAGTTTTCGCCATGCGCGTCTACAGCATGCTTTCCACAGCCTGTAAATTTATCGGTTATGACATGCTGCACAAAACCACCTACAACATTCGACGCCGGAATAATGCTTTTTCCACACTTCAAGTCAGTGAATTCATACTCCAGCTGCGTATTTTCGCCTTTGACATTGACCTCCACCACAAGTTGGAAATTCACACGCTCGCCCCTCCATGCCACAGCTTTGTCAACAGGAGCTGCTGAACCTGTATCTACAGTATCTGTAGAGTAACGGACATCGGGACTACCCCACTGGATTTTCATTTGAGCAGCAAGAGGCAAAACGCACATAACGGCTGTCAAAAGTATTAAAACCTTGTTTCTCATAGCTATTGACTCTAATTACTCAACAATCTCGCCACTGAATTCAAAGACCTTGCCAGCAACATAAGGAGCAAGGTTCTCGGACATCTTTGCAGCAAGCACAAGTCTGCCACCAACAATATTTCCCTCGAATGTCGCAAAGGTATACGCATTCACAGGCTCAGGTTCAGCATTGATATAAGGTACAACATCTGTTGCTGCAAATGCAATGGTTTCGTCCGATGTATAAGGTATACCCCTAAGGGTAATATCAATGACAAGTGGCATATTTTCGGCAAATTTTGCGTCATTAATGACGATATCCACTGTTGAAGCAGCCTCGTTGAAAGTCACATCCACAACTGTATTCTTTGCAAAACCGCCTACAAGAAGTTCACCGGCATAGCTACTGTCACTCAACGCTGGGTTTCCGGGCATGGCAAAACGGTTGTCAAAGACAATTGTTCCGCGGGAAGTCACACAAGAGACGGTAAAAGCACCCCCTGAAATCTCACCGGTAACCTTGCTCATGGCATAAGCCTCGACCGGCACACCTGCAACAAGAGGCACAACATTTTCGGCCGATAGCAGATAGCCGGTATTGCTCTTCACACATGATATACCGGGAATTACAATATCCATCGCGGGCATAGCCGGCGCAAATTTCACTGCATATAATGTAACTGTGGCAACATTGTCAACAATGGAAACATCACATTTTGCGTCACTGGCCACTATGGCTGCATTGTATATAAGATTACCATAGAAGGTGTTGTCATAGGGTTGTGTTCCTTCCGAATCATCGGAACAAGATACAAACAGCGCCATAATTGCTAATAAAGGTAGAATAAAATTTTTCATATCAAGTTATTTATTAAAGGTTTACATGTAATGAAACGCCAAACTGCGCAGGCTTGCCTTGGGCAAAGAAATCGTTTCCAATTGAGCGGAAATAGAATGTATTATACTCCCTGCCAAGCAGATTCTTGCCCCAAACGGACACCCCGAAATGCCTCTTTTCCCACAGCACCGAAGCCTGCAATGTCCCATAGAAAGCCTGCGAGAGCGAATTCTCCTCGTTCCAATATATTCGTCCAACACCATTCCATCCAACACACAACAGCAGACGATGGGCAAGCTCCTTTGAAACAGGCATGCGATAGGCAAGATTTGCCGACATGGTCTCCCGGGGGGCAAATGGCAGAGTATTGCCGGCATAGTCATTGTTTCCGCTTATAAACTCAATGAATCTTGCATGAGTGTAGCCATACGACGCATTGAACCTGAAATTACCGACCCTGTACGAGAGTTCGGTTTCGACACCATAACTATAAGATTTTCCGGCATTTGACATAGTGCGTCCTGTACTCATACCTTTTGGAAACACAGTCAACTGCTGGTTACGGCAATCTATATAGAAGAGTGTAGCCGAGAGGTCGAGAGTACCATCGGCAAGCGGCGACAGATGTGTGCCGAGTTCGTATGTCCAGTTTGTTTCGGGCTTATACACCGTTGACGCAGCGTCTACCTGCTGTTCATTGCCGGTAAGAGCGCCCATCATTTTTGTTTGCAAGATATCGGAAAACAGTTGGGTATTGAAACCACCAGCCTTGACACCCTTACGTGCCGACACATAGGCACTCCATCCGTCGGCTTTATATGCGATAGAGAAACTTGGCAACCACTCGAAGGCATTTACACTGTTTTCTCCACGATATATGGTATTCAACGGAACATGTGGCACTGTGTTGCTCTTGTGTGTCTTGTAATGCACAAGTGAACGGCTGTCATAATCCATTGTCGAACGCTCATAATTGGCACGTATTCCGGTCTCAACATTTAAATTACCAATTTCCAGTTTTGCCTGCATATAGGCCGCTGCTCCATAGGCCGGGATTACAAAATCGTCGTAAATGACAAAATTATCCTCAAGCAGGGAAAGTTCCCTTTCACCACTCAACAAATGGTAATAGTTCTCATTGGCGTTCTTCAAGATAAGTTCGTTTATTCCATACTGCTTGAAACGGACAGGAGCCGACAGATTGGTATGCTTGTAGAAACCAAACAGACCGCCCACAAAGTTCAAAGCACCTTCGTTTCTGGTCTTGAACACAAATTCCTGTGTAATGGAGTGTTCTCTTTGATATTGTCCCATGGAGAAATATTCAAGAGGCAGAAAGTCGTTATCTATGCGCATGCGGTCATCCAAATAGGAATATCCCGTAAGAGAACTGACCGTGATATTTTCAAAAAAGCGTTTGACAACCAGTCCATCCGACACATTGAAACGGCGATAGGTACAAGCGTCGTTATATGCAACCGGTGCAAGTGTTCCGGTTTCCGGGTCATAGGATTTGTATGCCCAACCGCCCTCATCAGCATAACCGATTGATAAGGAGTTGTCGACACTCCACCCCTGCGATGGCAACCATTGCAGGCGCAGGCGCATGGCAAGATTGTCTCCTCCATCACACTTCTCGCCCAGTTCCCGATTCATGAAATAGCCGTCGCTATGGCTGTAATAGAGCGCAACCGACCAACCGAAGCGGCTGTTGGGAGAAGCGTAGTGCGAGGCCTTGAGACGCAGGTTGTTGTTATTTCCATAATCGAGAACAAGCCTTTTTCCCTGGAATGTCAATGGAGAAAGTGTGTATACATTCACCGCACCACCCGATGTATTTCGCCCGTAAAGCGCGCTTTGCGCACCACGCAGAACCTGCACACGGTCAATATCAAACAGTTCAAAATCGTAGCTGTTCTTGTTGAGGACCGGCATTTCATCAATATTCATGCCCACAACGGGCTGGTCGATACGGGAACCGAAACCACGGACATACATCGACGAGGTCATTCTTGCCCCATAATCGGGCTGATAAAAGTTTGGCACAACAGCCGATAGCTCCTTGACTCCGTTTATATGCCTGCTTTCAAGGGCAGACCGCCCTACAACAGTTGAGGAAAATGCTCCTTTACCATCGCTGCCGGTTGTTTTCAACGGCGCAACGATATCAATCATAGGCAACATGACAGAATCTACCCTCTCGGGAACGACTGTGCTTAAAAGAGCAAATATGGTTATGAGTATATTCAAGTCTAATCGTTTAAAAGGAGAGCAAATGTACTAAAAAATCTGCAAATATACAATAGCATTTTCAATAGTACATATTGTCGCATCCATTGTCATTGCCAACCAGTTCGGCAATGAGTGGCAGAAGTACTTTTTTCACGATTTCATCGTTAAGTCTATGCTCCCCGGCAAACCAACGGCAACGTTCGCTACCATACAAATCCGACATAAGAGGATAGAAATGCACCACAGGATCCTTATCGCCGAAGAGTCCCATTACAAGAGCCTTCTCATTCTCGGTAACACCATCGAACTGATGTTTCTCCATCTCCTTGAAACGCTCGACCACACTCTTGTCTATACGGAACTCGGTTGCTCCATCCTTGCGCTTCGACATATATTTATTTTTTCCCATCTTGCCGAAAAGGAGTGAGCGCGACATTTCAAAAGATGGATTGACTATTATGCGTGGCACACCCCACAACTGTTGGGTATACATTCCACCCATTGAAGTGCCCACTACAATACAGGGATTCTCGGTCTCAACGGTTGCACGCAAAAGCTCAAGTGCCTCGAACGGATCAACAGGCAGGTCGGGGGCAACAACCTTCCAGCCCACGAGGTGACGACGGAGCGCCATTACGGTACCCGATGAACCCGACGACGCAAAACCATGCACATATAGAAGCTTTTTCTCCATAGTACCGAAATTCATGAAATTATTCAAAATAGAACGACAGCACAATCATCTTACTTGCAACCTTGTCGACCGAATGGGTATACTTGAGATAGTTCTCATCGAGAAGGTCACTACGGTCCTTTTCAAGGACATCAAGCAGGCTGAACGCAAATTTAAGTTCCGGAATGAGTTTAAAGTAAGGAAGATAGAAATCACAACCGGCACCAATCTCTACCATGAAGTCAAACTTCTTGAGCAACAGTTGTTTCTGTTTTTTTACAGTAAGGTTGAGCATAGGACTCACACCGGCTGTAATATATGGACGGTAATTGTTGAATCTCTCGGCCGAACACTTCAAGTGCAACGGCAGCGATATATATGTTGTCTTTACCTGTTGACGAGAAATCTCACCACTGTTCTGTTCGCGGAATACAATACTGTTCTGCCCAAAGTGCATTGTGGGCAAAGCCCTGAGCGACAGATATGTACCCAAACGGAGATCGGCAAGCACACCAACACTGAAACCGGGGTTGTACTGCGCAATATCGGCATACCAACATTCACCATTCTCGGTAACATATCCATTGTTCACAAATTCCATATCCTGGGCATGCAGACCTACAAAAAAGCCATAATGCAGCCTGCGATAATCTATATATGGCTTATTCTGCACCTTGCGCTCCTGAGCCACAGCCAGCAGTGGCAACAGCAGCAATAATATATATGTCAATACTCTTTTCATCTTTTATATAACGTGGCAAATGCTTTCTTATTGCAAAATTCGCATAAAATTTTGAAGCCGCCGCAGTATATGTAAAAAAAAGTTAAATTACACAGGAATATACTTGCTTGTTTTCAAAAAGCACTATCTTCGTAACGGATAAAACAATTTAATACTTAAAACTATGGCTTACGTAATTTCAGACGACTGCGTTGCTTGCGGTACATGTATCGACGAGTGTCCACAGGGTGCTATTTCAGAAGGTGAGAAATATTCTATCAACCCAGAGATGTGCATTGACTGCGGCAGCTGTGCAAGTGTTTGTCCTTCAGAGGCTATCCACGAAGGTTAATCACTCTGTTCAAGTAGAAAAATCCATGGTGTGTCATTTTCTGGCACACCATTTTAATAGATACCAGCCACATGAAACACATACTTCACATAATTGTAAAGAGCGCCATCATCACTGCCGTAGGCATTGCATGCTACTATATCTATACAAGATTCATTGCATAATGAGATAACCCGAAACAGAACTCACATACAAAAAGCTCCACTTTGCAGTGGAGCTTTTGATATATAATACAGTTTACAATTACTTCAACTTCTCCTCAACAAGAGCCTTCATTGCGTCGCCACGAAGATCACGCTTAACGATTGTACCGTCTGGAGCAAACAGAATAATCTGAGGAATACCCTGGATACCATAGAGTTCTGTAGCGTTATCCTCGTTGTTGCGCGGGATGAAGATCTGCGGATAGGTAATACCCTCCTCGGCCAGCGCAGCCTTGAACTTCTCCTCCTCGTCCCAAACATTCACACCAAGAACAGTGAATTTCTCACCGGCGAACTTGTTCTGCAACTCAATGAGGTTAGGAATCTCGCCCTTGCAGGGACCGCACCATGAAGCCCAGAAATCAACAAGCACATACTTGCCCTTGCCCACATAATCGGACAACTTTGAAGCGGCACCGTCTACAGTGAAGCCCTTGAAGTCAACGAACATCTTGCCTGCCTGAGTAGCCTCGGCTTTTACATAGCTGTCGCGCAAGGCCTTGATAGGAGCCATTTCACCGGCATACTTTACAGTCGCAATAAGGCTGTCGATATCGGCAAGTGTAGGATAGAACTGACGTGCAGTCATAGAAGCGATATATGCACCAACAATATTGTCCTTATTCTCCTTGATGGCATTGCGGTACATATCGTAAAGAGCCTCAATGTCGGCACCAATCACATCATAGATTTCCTGACGTGATTTGCCCTCGTTCATCAACTGGTCGCTCTTGGCGTTGATTGCATTGCCAGCCTCGCTGATGGCAGTTGTAAGAGCCGTAAACTTGTCGTTGTAGCCACCATTATCTGTAACACTTGCAGGACGTGCTGTAAAGTCAACAACCGCATTTGTTCCGGCTGTAACCATAACAACAGCCTGTGAACGACGCTTCTTGTCAATATTCACAGCATACACCTTCTCACCACTGACCTCACCTGCAAACTTGAAAGCAGCACCCTCAACAACGCAAGAGTCACAGTACACAGAAGCGTTCTGGTCAACAAGATATGCCATTTTACCGTTAGAAGCCTCATCGGTCTTACCGGTGATAGTATAGCTCTGCGCACATGCTGTAAAAGCCATTGCAGACAAAGCCAAGATTGATAAAATTCTCATAGTTTATTCTCTTTAATAATTAATAATCAACAATTAATTTCGCGAATATAGCTCAAATATAGGAATTTACGCCAATGATTACATAATTTAACACACCCAAGGAGCCATCATCACTCAAAGGAAAGAGTCACAAAACCCAGGCTGCGTCCGTTCTTACCCATCTGCTGCACAACAACATCCTTACCTTTGCTATTCTTATATATTAAAGGTGTATCAAAATAATCGTGTGAATGTCCACCCAGCAGTACATCTATCCCCGAGGTCTCGGCAACCAGACGCTCGTCGTTATACTCATTGGGGATTTTCCATCCAAGGTGAGACAGGCAGACAATAGCGTCGCAGTTTTCCTTTTCAAGAGCGGCAACAGCCTTCTGGGTTGCCTCAACCGGAGAGAGGAACTTAACACCGGCATAGTTCTCCTTTATCACAAGCCCTGCAGGGTCGGGAGAGAGACCGAAAACACCTATTCTTTTACCACCGCGTTCTATAACAATCCATGGCTTTACAAGCCCCTCGCAAACAGTGCCTGTAAAATCGTAATTTGCACACACCACCGTAAACTTCGCCATTGCAAATATTCGTGCCATATTATCCAGACCAAAATCGAACTCATGATTGCCGATTGTACATGCATCGTAACCCATGGCATTCATAAGTTCCACCTCCATGGCACCACGGAATGTATTGTAGTAGAGCGAACCCTGCGAGAAGTCACCGCAATCGAAAAGCAGCACATTATCTGCGCCAAGGGAGTCGCGCAACTCTTCGAGCAGCAGCGCACGGTTAAGCACACCGGCACCACCATCCCTTTCGGGTTCAATGCAACTGTGGGTATCATTGGTATGGAGCAATGTCAGCGTATCATGCTGTTGAGCAGTTGCCACACACGCGGCAAACAGAGCTACAATAAGTAATATCCTTCTCATAATCACTGTTTTTTAACTGTTATACGACCATCACACACAGCATTCAGCTTTTCACCTTTGGCTGTAAGTTCCTTTACATACTGTACCATGAGATCGCGTACTACAATACCCGTTACCTCGCGCTCCGTTCCAAGTGCAAGAGCAGTCATCTTGTCATTACCCTGAGCAAGGTAATCGGATGTTGCCACACGGTATCTCCTGGAGTTATCAACAGGCCTGCCCCCTACCGTAGCACTCAGAAGTTTTCCATCGTCGCTTATAACCAAACGCATACCGGCAATGGCCTCACCGCCAACTGCAGCAATCTCGCCGCACAACTGCAGGAGCTGTTCGCCCGACAAGGTAAGCATTGCAAGAGTGTTCTCGAACGGGAACACATTATATATATCACCGAATGTGACTGTTCCGGCAGCAATATTGCTGCGCAGACCTCCTTTATTGGTTATTGCAATGTCAACAGGTTCGCTACTGTGGCGTTGCGCCATCTCAAGCAGCGCATCGGCCGCAAAATTCATAAGCGGACTCTCGGGAATATACTTGTCAAGCGAAACGGCAGCCTCGCCGAGCACCGGACGCTTAATACTGTCGACGGCAGCACGTCCACGTTCAAGGATTTCACGCACCTGTTCGGCACCGTCTACCCTGTCAATGGCAGCCACACGCACATTACCGCCATCGACAGCAACCAGTTCGTTCTTTTTCGTGCATGCCAAAAAGAGGATAGACAGCAGAAGGAACGACAAACAACAAAGTTTTTTCATAGAATCAGTTTTTCTAGGTCCCAAAAATAGTACAACTACCCGAATAATGCAATTTCCTAAGCTCCAAAGAGCAAAACTCATGCAAAACAGAGGCAAAGGATTTTGTAGTGTAAGAATTTTGAACTATCTTTGCCGCGCTTTCGGCGTAATCGCTGTCAAGGAAGAGTAACTTGATATGTTGCGTTTGGATGATTGAACAATTTAACAAATCAAAAAAAATGGATTTTATTAAAATTGCTAAAGAAGCATTTGCTACTGACGTAAAGCGTGAAATGGAGTTTCACCCAGGTGATACTATCACAGTAGCTT
>JAEIGA010018327.1_pt1 | contig 10660 bp, 9 predicted proteins | sample 9270691 | NCBI WGS metagenome assembly JAEIGA01 (sample SAMN17057246, study PRJNA624740) | gut metagenome | biome: biome; isolation source: fecal sample | host: Bos grunniens | place: China: Xizang | collected 2019 | reverse complement strand
GCAATGTTAATGTCACGTTGGCTGTTTTCAATAACCTTTGCAGCCTCAGCAACCTTAATACAAGATGCTCTGTGAACACCTGCATCAACAACGATTTCGTAAACCTTTGCAACCTCATCGAGGGTTTCTTCATCCATACCCGAAACAATTTTAACAATGGTTTCAAGGCGATGCACCTTGTCGCCTGGGTTGATACGCTCGGGAGAATAACCAACCTTAAAGTCAATGCCACATTTAAGGCCCGACTCAGCCTCCATAATGGGAACGCAAACATCCTCGGTAACACCAGGGTAAACGGTGGACTCAAACACAACGATAGCGCCCTTGGTCAAGTTTCTACCAACGATACGGCTTGCGCCTTCAACGGGGGTAAGGTCGGGGGTATGGTCATCATTAACGGGGGTTGGAACAGCCACAATGTGGAATTTAGCATCTCTAAGACGGGTTTCATCGCTGGTGAATTCAACGGTGGTGTTACGGATTGCCTCGTCGCCAACCTCGTTTGTGGGGTCTATGCCTGATTTATAGGTCTCGATTTTTGCCTTGTTAAGGTCATAACCTATAACCTTTACGCCTCTCTTTGCAAATTCAATTGCAATAGGCATACCAACATAACCTAAACCTACAAGGGAAATGGAGTCTTCTCTAGCTTTAATTTTTTCATACAAAGACATTTTAAATTACCTCACATTTATTTTCTAAAATATTTAACATTTTAAGATTAACCTTGTTAACTTCGAATTTTTCATCTGCGTAAACTAAACTTTCCTCGCCCATTGTTTTGATTAAATCTTTATTTTCAATAAATTTCATCATCGCAAGGCTTAGTTTTTCGCTGTCCCCCACGGGAACTAAAAATCCGTTAACACCGTCTTTAACCGTTTCGCGACAACCGTTGGTATCGGTGGTGATTATCGGTTTGCCCATTGCCATGGCCTCAAGCACCGTTCGGGGTGTTCCTTCTCGGTAGGATGGCAACACATACACACTGCAGTTGGCATAGAAGGGTCTAACATCGCTTGTTTCCTCAAAACGCTCAACTATGCCGTCGGTTATAAACTCTTCCACATACTCTCGCGCCAAGGCGTCCTGCATATTTGTTTCGTATTTACCGAGCAAACAAAATCTAACTTCGGGATATTTTGCTTTAACAATTTTAGCAGCTTCCAAATACTCGGCAACACCCTTGCTTTTTAAGAGTCTCGACAGCATAAAGAAGGTGATAGTTTCGGGTGATGGTTCGGGCATAAAACGAACCATATTAACCCCCGACCCGTTTACAACGCTGCATTTTTCTTTGCTTACCAATTTTCTTTGGCAAAATTCATTAAGGTCATCGGGGTTTTGGAAAATAACCTTATCAGCACAATAGAAACCAATTTTATAAAGGGTTCTAACAACAAATCCCAAGATTTTCGCCTTGGTGGTTTTGGCAGTAAAGGTATATCCACCACCCGTAACCATACTGTTAATGTTTTTAACCCCTGCAAGTTTTGCAGCAATTGCGCCATAAGCCACGGGTTTTACCGTGTACCCCAAGGTTACATCGGGTTTTTCACTTTTAAAGAGTTTGAAAAGCTTGAAGAGATATTTCAAATCACCCACAATGCTTGTCCCCGTTTTGTTCATGGGGATTTCCTTAAAAGTCGCTCCCAAAGCCGTTATTTTTTCAACATCCGTATTATCAGGGCCGGTAACAATAACCTCGTACCCTTTTTTGACAATATCTTTAATCAAGTCACCCCGAAAGTTATAAACCGTTCGGTTTTTCGGAGAAATTAAAATAAACTTCAAAATTTCACCTCTGCTCCAAATTCTTTAATACAACCTCTTTGAGTCTTACAAGGTTGTTCTCACCCACAAAACTGTTATGAGGGGTAATAATCACATTTTCCATATCCCACAAGGGACTGTTTTCTTCCAAAGGCTCGGTTTCGAAAACATCCAAAACTGCTCCCGAAAGGTTGCCTTCTTGTAAAGCCGAAATCAAATCTTGCTGATTTATGACCTTGCCTCTCGAAATGTTAACAACCACGGCACCCTTTTTCAAAAGGCCAAGGTTTTTGCCGTTAAACAAGTTTTCGGTTTCCTTGGTAAGGGGTAGGGTTAAAACTAAAATATCGGCTTCCTCTAAAGCCACGGTCATTTCTTCGAAGGGGAAGTACCTGTCGTAAATATCGGCCCCAGGTTTTACAATATCAACACCCACAACCCTTGTACCAAAGGCCTTAAAACGTTTAGCGCACTCGGTACCAACATTTCCACAGCCCACAACACAAACGGTTTTGCCGAAAAGTTCTTTAAGCCCACGGTTCTTTTCCCATTTATGCTCCTTTTGGTTTTCCAGAAAAAAGGAACCTTGCTTTAAAAGTTCAAGAACACCCCACAAAGCAAACTCGGCCATGGGAATACTGTAAACCCCACGGGCATTATGAATTTCAATGCCCTTTTTATTTATATATTCCATATCAACTCGGTCAAAACCTGCACTTGTGAGTTGAATGTATTTTAAATTTTCAAATTTCTCGATAGGGTGGTGCAAAAAAAGTCCGTTACAAATAACACCTTCCACCCAACTGTAAGAACAAGGCAGGTCTTCACTTTCCATTTGGTGGAAAACAACCTCATTGCCCATACTTGACAGCACTTGCAAATCAGCCTCCCGACAATTAAAAGCGCCGGTAACAAGTAAGTTCATTTCATAACCCCTATTCGCAAATTTTTGCTACTTTTTCTTGTAATTCCCTGTGGTTCTTTACGAAAAACTCCTCGTTTTGATTTAAACAAAACTCCGAGTATTCTCTAACCTTTTTAACGCCTGTTTGGAAAATTTCTTTTATTTCTCCTAAATCGGTTATAAGGTTTGTGTTGCAAAATGCACGGGAAAGAATAACGCAAGTAGAACCCAAAGCAAAATGTTCAGGCAACACATTACTTCCGGGCAGTGCGCCACCATCCAAAGTGGCAAGACCACCAAAACCGAAAGGCAAATTCTTTTGCTTGAACTTTTCGGCAATTTTTTCCACAGTACCGTCGGCCAAAATCTGAAACAAAAACTTTTTGCCCAAATCTAAACTCAAATCGTTAAGGCCGATATAAACTTCATCGATACCATTAAGGGCCAAAATGCTGTCAATATTCTCCACAGCCAAAGCCGACTCAAACAAAAGCATGGTTTTGGCTCGGCCACCAACGGCGTTTATAAATCGTTTAACTTCCGTGGCAGTTTTAAAGTAAGGAAGCATTATAATATCGGCTCCCGCTTCCACAACAGCGTCAATTTCTTCCTCGGTGGAAGTGTACTCGGCAGTTGCATCGTGAACAGGATTTACACGAACCAACAACTGGGCCTTACTTAAAACACTTTTAATTTTTTTCGCATCTTCGGGGGTGTGGCGATTTTGCACCGTATCCATCCCACCCTGACGCAAATTCTTGCCGATATATTCAAGGTCAACGAAAATTCGGTCAACCCCTGCATTTTCGGCAATACTCGCAACATCGGTGCGATTAGTGATATACATCAACTTTAATGACATAACTCAAACCCTACTTATTAACAGTTTCTTTTGTTACGGTTTCGCCCACATTTTCATTATCAGCATTGGTGAAAACCTTAAAAACGGTGAGGAAACAAATCTTAATATCAATCCAAAGTGAAAGATTATCCACATACCAAACATTAAGTTTAATTCTTCTGTTCCACTCCACAGCCTTTCGGCCGTTAACCTGCGCCCAACCGGTAATACCAGGTCTCACTTCAAACATTCTTAACTGTTCTTCGGTGTATTCTTCGATGGGCCAAGGATGATATGTAAGAGGAGGTCTGGGACCGATAAAACTCATATCCCCTTTTAAAACGTTTACCGCTTGGGGGAGTTCATCAATACTTGTTTTTCTTAAAATTTTACCGATTTTGGTAACTCGTGTGTCCTTATTGTCGGAATAAACACCACTTTTTTCAGCGCCAACACACATTGAACGGAATTTGTATATGTAAAACTCTTTTCCATCCAGTCCCAAACGTTTTTGCTTGAAAATCACGGGACCTTCCGATTCAAGTTTAATCAAAATTGCGCTCAAAGCCAAAATTGGGGAAGAAATTATCAAAATCACAAGAGAAAGAACAATATCTACAAACCTTTTAAAAAACTTGCGATACATAAATCGAGTCACCTTTCACAGAACATACTTTGCGCTATTATACAGAATACATTATACAACAAGTTAAAATAAAAAGCAATATGTATAATATATATAAATATATTATCTTTTTTATTGTATAAAAAAACGAAGCCCCAAACGGGACTTCGTTTTAAATTTAATCCTTAATTTTCGATTTTCAATGCGCTGTAAACTGCATTTAGCATATCGTCTTTTTGGCGAATTTCTTTAAATCTTACAGTAGCATTTTCGAGGGCTTTTATAGGAGCAGGGATTTCGGTTTTTGAAATTTCGGAAAGCATTTTTGCGTTTTCAAACTCGTTTTCAGAAACCTTGCCGTCCAAAGCCTCAAGCACACTTCTTACAAACTTGTAAGGAGAAGCAGTTGAAGCGATAACCACCTTGCGATTATCTCCTGTTTCCTCTAAATACTGATTATAAACATCCAAGGCAACAGCAGTGTGGGTATCGGCAAGATAGCCGTATTCCTTGAAATATTTAGCCACAGTCTCCAATGTAGCCTTATCGTCCGAACAGCCTGCCCAGAACAATTCTCCGAGTCTTTCCTTGATTTCGCCGTCGATGGTATATTTACCTTCGGTAGCCAACTGATTTTGAATTTCGGCAATTTTCTTGTCATCGTTGCCCGATAATTCAAACAACATTCTTTCAAGGTTGCTGGAAATCAAGATATCCATTGAAGGAGTAATTGTGGTGTAAAATGAACGGTTACGGTTATATTCGCCTGTTCTTATAAAGTCGGTAAGAACATTGTTGGCATTAGAAGCGCAGATAAGTTTATTAACGGGAACGCCCATCTTCTTAGCATAATAAGCTGCCAAAATGTTACCAAAGTTACCTGTTGGAACAACAACATTAAAGCCTTCATCTTTAATCTTTTCATCTTCTTTAAGTAAATCGCAGTAAGCCGAAATGTAATAAACAATTTGCGGAACAAGTCGGCCCCAGTTAATTGAGTTTGCCGAAGAGAAAAGCATATTGTTTTCAAAAAGTTTTTCCTTTACAGCGCTGTCGGTAAATATCTTTTTAACACCCGACTGAGCATCGTCGAAGTTGCCTTCAATAGCGCAAACATGCACATTTTCGCCCTTTTGAGAATCCATTTGCAATTTTTGCATCGGGCTTACGCCATCGCTTGGATAGAAGACCAAAATCTCGGTATTTTCCACATCTTTAAAGCCTTCTAAAGCAGCCTTACCTGTATCACCCGAAGTTGCAACCAAGATAACGGTTTTCTTGTCGCCGTTGAACTTTTTAGCCGAAACAACAAGTAAGTAAGGCAAAATTTGTAACGCCAAATCCTTGAAAGCGCAGGTGGGACCATGCCACAACTCAAGAATTTTTTGATTCTCACCAACTGTGAAAATCGGAGCGGGTTGCTCGTTATCAAAGGTGCCGGTATATGCCCCTTCAACGCAGTAATTTAACTCTTCTTCGGTAAAGTCGTTAAGGAAATTTCCCAAAACAAACTTTGCTCTACCCTTGTAATCTAAAGTTTTAAGGGTGTTAAAATCATCATCTGTAAAAAGTGGGAAGGTATCGGGCACGAAAAGTCCGCCCTCAACCGAAATACCCTGAGCAATGGCTTTTGCAGCCGAAACTTTTATAGATTTATCTCTTGTACTAATATAATTCATATTTTCTCCCTTTCCGGTCACCCTACTCGGCAACATAATTTTTCGCTGTTGTTTTTAACATTTCAATAAATTTTTCAGCAAGTTGTGAAACATTTGTATCGCTTCTTAAAATGTAACCAATTGTATAGTGGTCTTCGCTCTCAAAAGGAATACTGACAATTCTTCCTTCGTTAAGTAAAGATGGCATAATGCCCGTTCCAACGGTGTAACAATCGGTGGAAAGCAGGACGTTCATAAGACTTGCACGGTCACTGATTTCAATATGTTTATCGCTGTGAATATCAACGATTTCCTCGGCAAAGAAGGATACATTATGTTCGCCCTGTTCATAGGAAACATAAGGATAACCCTTCAACGCTTCCAATGTTATTTTGGCATTGTTTGCCAAAGGATGTGTTTTGCGAACAAAGACGTGTCCGTCAGCTTCCAAGAAAGGAGTGAAGGACAAATTCCTTTTTTTGAAATACCTTTGCATAATGCCAAGGTCACTGGCTTTAATTGCAATAATTCCAATGTCGCAATAGGCCGTTTCAGATTCCCTTATAACATCGTAAGTTTTCATTTCTCTCAACGAAAAATCGTAATATTCATCGGTGGTTTGGTTAACCAATTTTCCGAAAATATCGGCAACAAAATCGTAATGTTGGGTGGAAACATATAGCCTTTTGCTGTTTTCTTTACGAGAATATCTGCTTATAATAAAATCGTTTTGCTCGGCCAGTTGTTTTGCATATCGCACAAACTCGGCGCCTTCTTCGGTTAAGTAAACGCCGCTTCCTGCGCGTTCAAAAATCTTAATATCCAACTCTTGTTCCAAAGATTTAACACTAACCGACAAACTTGACTGGGCCACAAATAACTGCTTTGCAGCCTCGTTAAGAGAACCACACTCAGCAATTTTTAAAATGTATTTACATTGCTGTATAGTCATTATGTTTTCCTCCGATTTTATTCTTCCAAATTAATCTTAGGCAATTTCCAATGGAACTTTGTTGCCATAATTCTTATAAGTATTATTATAGCCACCGAAACAAAAGCCGCAATACTTTTATTAATGAAAACTCTTGTGTAGAAATACAAGCAACCACCCAGAGCCGATGCCAAAGCATACACGTGCTTTCTAAGAACGTAAGGGGTTTTATCAACCAAAACATCCCTTAACATTCCACCACCGATTCCGGTTAAAACACCCATGGAAATCGCAAAAACAGGGTAGGTGGAAAATCCACAATAAATGGCGCTTTGGGTACCGGTAACGGTAAAGGCGGCAAGTCCTACGGCATCGAAGAAATTGTTTATAACCTCAAGTCTTTTCCTGAAATCTCCAAAAGATTTTCGTTTCTTGTAAGAAAATATAAAGGTTAAAATGCAACTTACAGCCGCAAGGGCTAAAAATTCGGTGTTTGAAAAAATATTAGGGGGAAATCTGCCCATTAAAACATCACGGGAAATTCCACCACCAAAGGCCGTTATGCAACCCACAAAGATTACACCGAATAAGTCTAAATTTCCGTTGACCGCCACCAAGGAACCCGACACAGCAAAAGCCACTGTGCCAACAATTTCCATAATGTAAATCACAACCGAATTATTCATCAGTTTATAATCCCATTTCCTCTTTTACTTGTTTGAAGCATTCAACAATGTAAAGGATATCTTCTTCGCTGAGTGCTGCCGACATTTGGGTTCTTATTCTTGCCTTACCACGGGGAACAACGGGGTAAGAGAAGGCAACAACATAAACGCCCTTTTCCATCATTCTCTTGGCCATCTCAACCGCCTTGTGCTCATCGTAAAGCATAACGGGAATAATAGGTGTTCCGGCATCGATTACATCTAAGCCGATTTCCTTGATTTTAGTTGCAAACAACTTTGTGTTGTTGAATAACTTTTCTCTGATAGAGGTATCTTTTTCAAGCATTTCCAAAACCTTAATGGAACCTGCAACCACTGCGGGAGCCATTGTGTTGGAGAAAAGATAGGGGCGTGAACGTTGACGAAGTAAATCGATAATTTCTCTTCTGCCTGAAGTGAAACCGCCTGAAGCGCCGCCCAAAGCCTTACCGAATGTGCCTGTGATAATGTCAACTCTACCACTTACGCCACAGTATTCGGGAGTACCTCTACCGGTATCACCCATAAAACCTGCTGCGTGGCTGTCGTCAACCATAACAAGAGCGTCATACTCGTCAGCCAAGTCGCAAATCGCCTTCAAGTTAGCAACAATACCATCCATGGAGAAAACACCGTCGGTAGCGATAAGTTTAATTCTGCAATCCTTTGCTTCCTCAAGTTTTGCGCGTAAATCTTCCATATTGTTGTTCTTGTAACGGAAACGCTTAGCCTTGCAGAGTCTTACACCGTCGATAATACTTGCGTGGTTTAATTCATCGCTGATAACAGCATCTTCATCGGTAAGTAAAGTCTCAAAAAGACCGCCGTTTGCATCGAAGCAGGAAGAATAAAGAATGGTATCTTCGGTGCCTAAAAATTCCCTTAACTTTTTCTCTAAGTTCTTATGTAACTCTTGGGTTCCGCAAATAAATCTAACCGAAGAAAGACCGTAACCGTAGTTATCGTAACTTTCTTTAGCAGCCTTGATAACCTCGGGGTTATTGCCAAGACCTAAATAGTTGTTGGCGCACATATTAATAACTTCTTTACCGTCAGAAAGTTTAACCCTTGCGCCTTGGGGAGTGGTTATAATCTTTTCGTTTTTGGTAAGACCCTCTTTTTCAATGGTCTCGCAAGTTTCTTTAAAATATTTTAATGCAGTTTTCATATTTTTCACCTTATTTCAAATTAGTCCAGTCAAGGATAACTTTACCACATTTACCACTGTTCATAGCCTCGAAGCCTTTTTCAAACTCGGTAATATCTAAACGGTGGGTAATGATTTTGGAAATATCCAAACCACCTTGAAGTAAAGCCGACATCTTATACCAGGTTTCATGCATTTGTCTGCCGTAAATACCCTTAATAATTAAGCCCTTGAAAATAACCTTTGACCAGTCAATTTTAGCGTCGCTCTTCAAAAGACCGAGGAGTGCGATTCTACCACCGCTAATCATAGCGTCAATCATAGAATTGAAGGCAATTTCGCTACCCGACATTTCAAGACCAACATCGAAGCCTTCTTTGATGCCGATTTCTGCCATATATTCCTTCAAGTCGGTTTTTGCAGTATTAACGGTGTGCTGAACGCCGAGAGTTTTTGCAAGTTCAAGTCTTTCATCGTTAATATCGGTGATAACAACGTTACGGGCACCAACAAACTTAGCAACACAAGCCGCCATAATACCAATAGGACCTGCACCGGTGATAAGTACATCTTCGCCGGTTAAATCGAAAGAAAGGGTGGTGTGAACAGCGTTACCGAATGGGTCGAAGATGGAATACATCTCTTCAGGGATATCCTTTTCACATCTACGAACATTTTCTTGAGGGATTACAAGATATTCAGCAAAAGCACCGTCACGGTTAACACCAACACCAACAGTGTCTTTACATAAATGTCCGTTACCCGAAAGGCAGTTACGGCATTTGCCACAAACAATGTGACCTTCACCCGAAACCAAATCGCCTATTTTCCAGTTAACAACATTTGCGCCAACCTCAACGATTTCGCCCACATACTCGTGACCGATTACTTGTGGAGTGTGAATTGTCTTTTGAGACCATTCATCCCAGTTGTAAATGTGTAAATCGGTGCCACAAATTGCAGTTTTATGTATCTTAATTTTTACGTCATTTGCGCCGGTTATCGGTTCGGGAACATCCTCAAACCATAAACCTCTTTGGGGAAACTTTTTAACAAGTGCTTTCATTTTTTGCCACTCCTTAAATTAGTATACACACCTATTATACTAAATAATTTTCATTTTTGCAATTACGAAAAAACTATCACTGCTGTTCAAAAAACTCACTTTTTCCTCCGCCCGAAGGTTTTATTTTCCAAAAGTCTTGTGAAAGGTATTTCTTTGTGTTATAATAGATTGGATATATAGGAAAAATTTAACCCCGAAACAATTTTAAAAATTCAATTTCTAAGGAGAATGAAAATATATGAAACTTGGTATGGTAGGCCTTCCAAATGTTGGAAAATCCACCCTTTTTAACGCTATCACAAATGCAGGTGCTCAATCGGCAAACTACCCCTTCTGCACCATTGAACCCAATGTTGGTATGGTAAGCGTTCCCGACGAAAGACTTGAAAAATTGGCCGAGATTTACTCTCCCGATAAATTCACCCCTGCAGTTATCGAATTTGTTGATATTGCAGGTCTTGTAAAGGGCGCATCCAAGGGCGAAGGTCTTGGAAATAAATTCTTGGCAAACATCCGTGAAGTAGACGCTATCGTTCACGTTGTCCGCTGTTTTGAAAGTGACGATATTATCCACGTTGAGGGCAGTGTTGACCCCCTTCGTGACATTGAAACCATCAATTTAGAACTCATCTTCTCGGATATGGAAATGGTTACCCGCCGACTTGATAAAACAAAAAAAGCCTTAAAGGGCGATAAAACTTTAGCAGGGGAAGTGGCCTTCTTGGAGCGCCTTATGGCCCACCTTGAAAGCGGACTCCCTGCTCGTTCCATTGAAATTAACGAAGATTTTGAGCAGGAGGTTATAAATACCACTGCACTTCTTTCGGCAAAGCCTGTAATTTATGCTTGTAATATGAGCGAAGCCGATTTTTCGGGTGGTATCGAGGACAATGCAAACTACCTTAAGGTTAAAGAATTGGCCGAGACCGAAAAGGCCGAAATTCTCCCCATTTGCGCTGCTTTGGAGGCTGAAATTTCAGGACTTGATGATGAAGAAAAGATTATGTTCTT
>JAEIGA010018326.1_pt1 | contig 10660 bp, 10 predicted proteins | sample 9270691 | NCBI WGS metagenome assembly JAEIGA01 (sample SAMN17057246, study PRJNA624740) | gut metagenome | biome: biome; isolation source: fecal sample | host: Bos grunniens | place: China: Xizang | collected 2019 | reverse complement strand
GTGCTGGTGTGGTTGACCACCAGATCCATAATGACCTTCATGCCCCGATCATGGGCGCCGGAGAGCATTTTTTTGAAGGCTTCCATGCCACCGAACTCCGGGGCGATGTCCATATAGTCGGAGATGTCGTAGCCGCAATCCACACCGGGAGAAGGATACAGCGGAGAAAACCAAATGCCGTCGCAACCCAGGGACTTGATATAGTCCAGCTTTTCATAGACGCCCAGCAGGTCGCCCATACCGTCACCGTTGCCGTCCTTAAAAGAACGGGGCCAGATCTGATAGAATACTTTGTCTTTATACCATTGATTCTGTTTCATAAGGTTCTCCTCCACAGGGCATATTTCTTGAGGTCGATGGGGTAAACTATTTTGATTATATCACCGGTATTGGCCAAATGCAAGGTCACCGGCGCTTTTACAGATCTTCTCCCTATGCCCGACCATCCACTCCGAATGTTTCGCGTGTAAGTTGTGGAGAGAAGAATGGCTTCCTGGCATTGACATACCCAACCTTTTGCGATATAATTTTATTATCAGTTGAATAACATTCGACCTGCTTTTTCTAAGGAGCGATCTATGAAATGCCAGGCGTTAGGGTTAAGCCGGAAACAGCTTAGCCTCCCAGTGCGGTAAGAATGTGATGGATACACGATAGGGACGGTTTGCCTTTGTGACCGTCCCCGGTACGGCTGCACACTTTTGCAGTCGTTTTTTGTTTTTAAGGGGGAAAAAATGAAACAGCTGATGAGTTTCCTTTTGGTTCTGTCGTTGCTGTTGGGGTTCTCTGCCTGTGGCGCGGAGGGCTCTGTGGAAGCGACGGCAGGTGAAAATCAGGTGGTGGATGGTGCCGGACGGATCCTGGATATCCCCGCGCAGCCGGAAAAGGCAACCATCGCGTCTGCCTACGCTGTGGCGGTACCCTTCATTGAAGCGTTGGGCCTGGGCGAACGTGTCCTGGCCATCAATGTAAAGTCCAATTTTTGGAAAGAAGCAGACCCTTGTCTGGCAAAAGCCGCCAGCGTTGGCCGGGGAACGGTAGATATGGAGGCGCTTGCCACCGTTTCTCCCAGTGTTCTCGTTCACCGGTCCAATGACGAGCAAACCATTGCGGCAGCCCAGCGGATCAACGTTCCTGTCCTTTGCATCACCGTGGAAGATATGGACGATATTACCGCTACGCTGACTATGATGGGACGCTATTTTGGAGCGGAAGCCCGGGCGGAGGAAGTGATCGCCTGGATGAATGCAAAATTCCAAATGATCGACGAGATCGTTTCCCAGATTCCCGCATCCCAGCGCAAGACGGTTTTGGTGCTGGGTGGCGAGGTTGGACGCATTGCCGCCGATGACATGCTCCAGGCCTGGATGGCGGAAAAAGCCGGTGGCATCTATGTTGCCAAAAATACCGCAAACAACCGCAACTGGGTCAATGTGGGCGTGGAACAGATCTTTACCTGGAATCCTCAGGTGATCTTCGCCACCAGCTCCACCCCCCTGGAATATACCATACAGGAGCTGATGGCGGAGGATGCCTGGAGCGCCATGGAAGCGGTGCGGCAGGAGCAGTTCTATCAAATCCCCGCCAAGTTGGACTCCTGGGATATCCCGGGTGTCAGTTGTGTCCTGGGAACGATGTATATGCTGCACAAAATGTACCCGGAGCATTTTAGCCGGGAACAGCTGGAGCAGGAAGTGACCCAGTACTATCTGTTCATGTTCGGTAAAACTTTTGAGGCAGACTATTTGGGATATGATCTGAGTAAGTGAGAGGATATCGCATGAAAAAAACAAAAAGATCCTGGCCTGTCCAGCTTCTGCTGTTTCTATGCATGCTGGTGTGCATCGTCCTGGCGGCCTGCGTGGGAAAATACCCCGTTTCCCCCGAAGAGAGCCTGAATATCATGCTGAGCGCGCTCCTGGGAAAAACGGGAAACGCCAGTGAAATGACGGTAAATGTGGTTTTGGGCCTTCGTGTCCCCCGTATTTTAGCCAGCGTGATTGTGGGCGGCGCGCTTTCCATGTCCGGCGCGGCCTATCAGGGCATTTTCAAGAATCCCCTGGTGTCGCCGGATTTTCTGGGTGTGTCCAGCGGTGCTTGTATTGGCGCGGCGGTGGCCATCCTGCTGAGCTTGTCGGCAACCTATATTTCTGTGCTTGCCTTTGTGTTTGGCATTGCGGCGGTGCTGATCACCGTGGCCATCCCGGCGATCATGCGCAATCGCTCCAATGTGATGCTGGTGCTCTCCGGTATCATTGTCGGTACTGCCATGTCTTCCATTTTGGGATTTATTAAATATATCGCCGATCCCAACACACAACTGGCTTCGATTACCTACTGGACGATGGGCAGTTTTTCCTATATCACCCTGGCAGATCTGCTGGCGATCCTGCCCATCATTGCTATCCCGGCGATCATTCTATTTCTGATGTCCTGGTGGATTGATGTGCTTTCCATGGGCGAAGAGGAAGCCCGCACCTTGGGGGCAAGAGTGGGCTTGATCCGGGGCATTACCATTATTTGCGCCACACTGCTTACCGCGGCGTCTGTCTGTATTGCCGGTACCATCAGCTGGGTGGGTTTGATCGTTCCCCATTTTGGCAGAATGACGGTGGGGCCTTCCAACCGCAGACTTTTGCCTATGTGCGCTTTGCTGGGCGGCTTGTTTATGCTTGCCGTGGATACCCTTACCCGTACCATCGGCACCACGGAAATGCCTGTGAGTATTCTGACCGGTGTTTTGGGCGCACCCATTTTCTGCTGGCTGCTGTTCCGGCAAAGGAGGGAACTGTGATGCTGTATAACATCCGAGACCTCCATTTTTCTTACCGAGCCAACGGCCCGCAGGTCCTCCGGGGCGTGGATCTGCAGATCCGGGAAGGGGAGATCCTCACGGTGCTTGGCAGAAACGGCGCGGGAAAATCGACATTGTTTTCCTGTATGCTTGGCATGAAAAAACCCCAGCGGGGAACGGTTGAGATCCAGGGAAGGGAACTTTCGACGATGACTGAGCGGGAGATCGCTACGGTGGTGGGATTTGTTCCCCAAAGCCATAACCCGGCGTTTTCCTATACGGTGGAAGAATTTGTCCTGATGGGCTGCGCCGCGAAGATCGGCCTGCTTTCCAGTCCGGGTGCCAAAGAACGGGAGAAGGTCTCACAGGCCCTGGAAAAAATGGGGATCGCCCATTTGGCACACCGTCCCTATACCGAACTCAGCGGTGGTGAACGGCAGCAGGTCACCATTGCCCGTGCCATTGTGGGAGAGCCGAAGATCATTCTCTTCGACGAACCCACGGCCCATTTGGATTTTTCCAACCAGGTGAAGGTCCTGCGGATCGTCAAAAAACTGTCCGAAGACGGCTTCGCGGTGGCAATGACCACCCATGATCCCAATCATGCCCTGCTGTTGGGCGGAAGCACGGCCATTCTTGGCAGTGACGGAAAGATTCTTTGGGGCGAGACCCGATCCATCGTGACCCAGGAAAATCTGGAAAAAGTGTATGGGCCGGATATCTGTCTGCAACCCTGGCCGGAGATCGGCCGAACTGTCTGTGTATTTCCCAGTTTGTAACTGCGAAAGAAATGATAAGGAGGAAAAAATATGAAGAAATTTTTGAGCGTAATCCTGGCACTGGTTCTGGTTATGAGCCTGGCAGCATGTACTGCTGAAAACGAGACTCCTGCTCCTGTAGCGGAAAAGGTGGACAATGTCACCGTTCCCGCCTTTGCCATCATGATCAATGGTGTGAAGGTGGATAACACCATGATGGCCGGTTACCCCACCTACTCTGTTACCTCGTTCTCCATCAACAGCACCGGCACGGAGTCCACCATCACCTATGTGGGCTATGCCATCACCGATGTTTTCGCTGCTGCCGGCCTGACGGATAAGTATGTTTGGTTGGAAGCTACCGCTGATGATGGTTATGCCATCGAAGTTTCCGGCGACATCGTCACCGCTCCCACCACTTTGCTGGCAGTTACCAAAAACGGCGAGCCTTTTAAAACCGCTCCCTGGTTTGCTCCCTGCAGTTCCCAGACCACTGGTGAATACCTGAAGAATATGGTTTCCATTTTGGTCAACACCACTGCGGAAAAGCCCGAGGGCATTGACAACACGATGGTGGAAGAGACGCCTCCCACCGAAGCCCCGTCCGGTAATGTTCCCGAACTGGCTGACAAGACCGACAAGGTCACCTTCGCCGGCTTCAGCTTCAAGGTCAATGGTCAGGAAGTGACCAACGAGACCCTGAAGGATCTGCGCATCTACAAAGTCACTGTCAGTGTGGTCAACAAGAACGGAAATGCCTCCGAGGCGACCTACACCGGCTATAAGCTCATTGATGTTTTGGCGGCTTTGGGTATTACCGATTATACCACCGTCAAGGTCATCGCCAATGACGGCTACGAGTCCGAACTCACCGCCGAACAGGCTGCCAGCGAGTATACGCTGATCGCCATTGAGAAGGACAAGGAAATGGGCGAGGATGGCACCATTTGGATCGCTCCCTGTCTGGAGACGGCTTCCAGCGCATACTGCAAGCTTGTGGTGGAGATCATTGCGAAATAACCAACAATAAAAAAGAGAGGCAGAGCGCTGCCTCTCTTTTTTATTGCAGTTGCGCCAGTACTTCCAACAGGGGCTCCAGTAATTGATCCCGATTTTCCGGTGTAACGGTGAAAACTTTCACATCCGGCCGATGGAGGATCTCCCGCAAAAAGGGATCGTCGGCTTTTTGCAGAACGCCAAGCACATGGCAGTTGCCGTTCAGGCAGTGGATGACCTCTTGGCGAAAGGCGGGAGAATTCTGCTCAAAGGTTCCCAACTCATCCATCAGGATATACCCGCCCTGTTCCAGCGCCAGCCGAAGCAGTTCCGCACCGAAAATTTCGAAGCTTTCCGGCACAGCCAAATGGCATTTTCTGCGCAAAAACACAGAGATGGGCACATCGTTTCCAAAGGCTTCCGGGATCGCCCCAAGACAATGCAGCCGGTAACCACGAAACCGATCATTTACCAGATATTCCAAGGTTTGAAAGCCACCGGGAGAAATAGCGGCTCGATCCAAGGCTTTTTTCCACAGGGTGGACTTGCCCACCTGCTTTTCTCCCGTGAGAAAAATATGTTTCAAAGGAACGCCTCCTTTAGCCCATCAATGAATAAAAGGGTGTCTGGGACAAGCCAAACCGACCAAGGCGGGTTTGGATGATATTGCGCAGGCTAAGGACAACTCAGCACGCCTTCTGCCCACAGACAGCCGCCGCAGGTGGGATGTGTGTTGCCAATGCAGTCTTCCCGGTTCTCTTCAAAGAGCTCGCAATGACCGCAGTAAATGCAGGGGGAAAAGTCGAATTCTTCAAACTTTCGGCGGAAAGCTCGGTATGCGTCGCTGTTCCAGATGGCTTCTACACCGGATTGCGTCACATTGCCGAAGAAATGGTGGTAGATGGTCCGGCGGACATTGCTCAAATAGGTATAGCCATTGTGCAGCAGAGCCATACAGGGACTGACATTGCCGTCGCTGCGAATAAAGGTCATACCCTCCCGGATAAATTTGCAGTAGGATGCCTGGCGGATCACAGGCTGATCGTTAAAGCTGAGATGGAAATTTTGTTTCGACATCAGCTTGGTGATCCCTTGCGCCGCTTCCGGAATGTTCATATCCAGGTAAGGAAGCCGCACCGTGGGAAGCACGCTGCCTTTGGATGGGCCGGTGTACATGGTCACCAGGTTTTTATACAGCATCTCCTCCTGGGACGCCTCGTCGGTGGGGGAAATGTTGGAGATGTTGACCTCATCGATGAGATACTGGGAAATGAAAAACGGCAGGTTTGCCAGCTGGTGCACATTGCTTTTCATGGCAACAAAGGTAATGCCCAGAGAAACTCCGTTGGCGCTGGTATGACGCAGCCGATTGAAGCAGCGGATATTATCCAGAATCAGAGCGGAATGATTGTGACCGGAATTTTCCTGAAAATGTTCGGTGTCCAGATCGTCTATGGAGATCCAAAGTCGACTCAGACCGGCCTTCAGGATGCCACGGATCATCTCCTGGGTGAGCAGGGTGCCGTTGGTCAGCAGTTCCACATCCGCACCGGTATCAGCGGCAAGGGAGATCATTTCCAAAATATCCTTGTGGAATAGAGGTTCACCCATACCGCCGAAAAAGATGGTTTCTACGGAAGACGGCATGGTGGCGATGACATGGCGGAACTCTTCCAGGCTTAGATCGCAGAACGGCTCGTCAAACCAGGTGTGCCGGAAGCACATTTTGCAGTTCAGGTTGCATTTTGTAGTGGGTTCAATATAGAGTTTTCTCAGCATGGGAATCCTCCTTCCCGGTGGATCAGCCGCCGGTGGTCAAAAAACGGATGAAAAACCGATGGTAAATTTCTTCCACATCCGGTTCATCGCCCTCCATTTGTACCCGGGTGCGTTTGGCGGCCCAAACGCCCATCCCCTTGGGTTTCAGTTCCGTCAGGATAATGCGGCAGGTGTTAAAATGAAATAAATTCCCATTCTCTTCCCGGACATCTTCCTGTTCCCGGAAAAAAGCTCTTGCCCGGTCAATGGCAATGCCCCAGGTTTCTTCTTTCATCATCGTGATATCCTCATTTCGTTGATTTGCCCAAAGCGGAAACTGCCGAGAGGGCAGCTTGTCTGCCGTCCGTTATGACACCTTCCACCATGGGGTAGAGCTTGTGGCAATTACCGCACAGGTGCAGCCAGGTTTCTTCCCCGAAAGAATGGATCAGTGTTCTGTCAGGTTTGAATCCGGCAGCGATCAGTAGAGTCTTACAGGGGATCGACCTTCCATCGGCAAGGATCACGCCCTCCAAACGGGGGTAGCCAAAGACTTGCGTAATGGTGTTGTTGCAGATCAGAGGAATCCCGGAGCGGGGCAAAAACTGCTGATTGCGTGCCATGGCCCCGCAGGTATCCTTTTGTTCCACGAGGGCAGCCACCGGGATCCCGGCATCATAAAGATGTTTTGCTATGATCATCCCCAGATCGCCGCTGCCCAAGATCACCACAGGGCCTTCCGGTCGGAAACCGTGGAGGTTCATCATTTCCTGCATTTGTCCGGCGGTGTAAATGCCTTGGGGCCGGGTGCCGGCAATAGACAGCGAACCCATGGGGATCTCCCAACAGCCGGAAGCCAAAATCAGTTGCTCGAAGGCGACGGTTTTTTCGCCATGCGTGCCGCTTTTCAGCAGAGCCGTCTTCTCCTTTGTAATGGATACAACGGTAGTGTCAGTCAAACAGCGGATCTCCTTGGGAAAGGTTTCTACTATTTTGCTGAGATATGTCGGGCCGTCCAGCCCGGTGCCAAAGCCGCTGTGGAAACATTGCCGCAGGACGCCGCCCAGGGCAGGCTTTCGTTCCACCAGGAGAATACGGGCGCAACCGGCGGTATACGCTTCCCGTGCCGCGCTGAGACCCGCGATTCCACCGCCGATGATCAGAATGTCACAGTGTTCCATGTCCGTATTCCTCCAGAAGCTTTTGGATGGACAAGGCACAACGGCTGCCCTGGCAGACGCCCATGCCGGTTCCCACCCGGTGTTTTACCCCATCCGGGGTAGTCGCCCCACGGGCAATGGCTTCCAGGATCTGTCCCCTGGTAATGTTTTGGCACTGACAGATGATCTCATCATCAGAACCGGCAATCCCGGGACGATGGGGATCAAAATACGGATTGGGCAGCGCCTGCAGCTTCCGCGCGATGGATTCCGCGGCGGTGTGACCCAATTCGTTGGCGCAGGTGAGACCGGGGGTCTTGATGCCGATGAAACTGATGAAATCATCGGCAGGGCGTTCAATGCAAAAATCGTGGATGCTGCTGCCGTCTTCTCTGCGGGGATTGGGACGAACCGCGCCAAAAGAACGGATCACACTTTCTGTCTCAAAATCGGGCAACAGCAGAACTGCCGCGTCCTTGATGGCCTTCATACCTTCCTGGGTGGTGGCAAAAGCGGGTTGGAAAGGTCGGGCAGGGGACTCCAACAACAAATTGCCTTCCACGCAAGGAACGGCGGTGACGCCTTTGCCTGCCTCGGTTTCCTCAAACAGGATATGGCGGGGACTCCGGCTCTTGGGATCCATCACAAGATAGTCCGCACCGTCCAGTTTTGTGGAAGCGCCGCCGGGATAGATCATATCCTGAATGTCGGAGGCATGGATGCCCGCGCAGTTAATAATGGCCCGGCAGGAAAAGCTGCCGGTATTGGTAGTGACACGATATCCGTCCCGGTCCTTCTCAATGGCGGTGACGGTCCGGTTCATTTTGGCCCGGCAACCGTTTTGCAGAGCGTTCTCATAGGCGGCAATGCCTAAGAGCCAGGGATTGACCGTGCCGGTGGTGGGGGCATACAGTGCGGCGGTCACGGATGCCGACAGCATGGGCTCCAGTGTCCGGGCTTCCGCTCCGGACAAAAGTTTCAGCCCGGGAACGTGGTTTTTTGTTCCCGCTTCCAGTTTTTTGACCAGGGATGCGTATCCCACGGGGCCGAAACTGACCATCAGCGAACCCCGCCGGAAGAAAGGAACGTCCAGTTCCTTACAGAGCCGGTCAAAATCCCTGTTGGCGCGAACGGTCATTTCCGCTTTTTGTGTGCCGGGCTTCATATCATACCCGGCATAGACGATGGCGGAGTTGGCGCGTGTAATTCCGGTGCAAACATCCTCCGTGGCTTCCAGCAGCAACACAGAGAGCTTCCAACGGCACAAATTTCTGGCGGCAAAGCAGCCTAATATACCGCCTCCGATGACGATGGTATCAAAATGTTCCATAAATCAGATCTCGCCTACGAGTTTGCCCTGATCCCGGTAATCGTTGCCGGAGAAGCAGGAGATCTCTTTTTGATATTGAGGGCTGTTTAAGATCCGCAAAAGGGTTTGTACAGCTCGGGTATTCAGCATTTCCTTTCGGATCACCAGGTCAAAGCGTTCTTCCTGCAGCGGGACAAAATCGATCCCCTCGATCTGCCGGGAGATCCGTTGAGTACCGATGGCCAGATCCGCTTCTCCCGCAGCCACGGCAGCCGCCATAGTCAAATGGGATTTCATGATCTTATCATAGCCACGCAAGGTGGAAGCGGGAATTCCCAGACGCTTCAGCTGGATATCCAACAAAATGCGGGAAGAAGAACCTACGCCCCGGTTCAGCACAGAAATATCTTCCCGGCGCAAGTCCGACCAACCCTTGATATTTTTGGGATTGCCTTTGCGGACATAGAATCCCTGGATCCGATAGCTTACATTCACAAGTACAGCCGGAACACCGGGCATTAAGCTGCGGACGAAGGAGGTGTTGTAGTCAAATCCGTCAAACAGATGGCAGGCGGCCACATGGATATGATTTTGGTACAGAGAAAGCAGACCCTCAAAGCTGTTGAGATAGGTTCTGGCGGTGTGGATCCCTTCCTGCTGAAGGTAGTTGGCAAGAATGTCCAGCACCACATCCTGCCCGGAAATGATCAGCTCAGGGGCGGCTTCTGTCACGGGAGTCAGGAGCGTGGAGTGGGTATCGATGTTCTTTACGGGACGAATGGAATGTTCGTGCCGGGAGCGGGCAATATAGGCATCCACATCATCCTGGGTAAAGCGCACTTTTCGTCCGATCTTATAGGAATGGATCTCTCCTTTTTTGATCAGATCATAAATGGTGGACTTGCTGACATGGAGAATGTCGGCTACTTCCTGGGTGGATAGAGATTGATTCTGTGCCATATGGTCTCCTCCTGTGGGCATATCGTCGCATTTTTATGATCTTATTATACTCGCTCTTGTACACTTCCACAAGACCCAAAGAGTTGAAAAGTATGTAGTGTTTTGTGCTTTTTCGTATTATTTCGCACATGGATTTATTTGGAAAGAGAATAGGTTCATGCAAATTGAGATGTTTTCATGCTGTTTCGCACGGAGATGATCCGGAAGTATTGCGTTGCACCCATTTTCTAATATAATTAAGATATCCATATGTAGAAACATACGAAATTTGGACATACAGAAAGCTTATGGAGGTATTGTTATGGCATACGCATACTACGAAAAAATTGCCCGCATTAACTTGACTACCGGTACCGTCACCGTGGAAAAGTTGGATCTGGATTTGGCCAAGAAGTTCATCGGTGGCCGTGGTCTGGGTACCAAGATCGTCTATGACGAAGGCTGCGCTACTGTCGATCCCCTGGGTCCCGATAACAAGCTGGTCTATGTCACCGGTCCTCTGACCGGCGCAGGCGCTCCTTCCACCGGCCGTTACATGGTCGTGACCAAGTCCCCCCTCACCGGCATGATCGCTTGCTCCAACTCCGGCGGTGTCTGGGGTGCCAAGCTGAAGTACGCTGGCTGGGACGCTTTGATCGTGGAAGGCGAAGCTCCCGCTTGGACCTACATCAACATTGTGGATGACAAGATCGAACTGCTGTCCGCTGATGAGTATCTGGGCCTGTACTCCGAAGAACTGGATGAGAAGCTGAAGGAAAAGCATGGCAAGGATTCCTCCGTTCTGTCCATCGGTATCGCCGGTGAAAAGAAGGTTCTGCTGGCCGCTATCATGAACGATAAGGACCGCGCTGCCGGCCGTTCCGGCGTCGGTGCTGTCATGGGCAGCAAGAAGCTGAAGGGTATCGTTGTTACCGCTTCCAAGAAG
>JAEIGA010018325.1_pt1 | contig 10660 bp, 6 predicted proteins | sample 9270691 | NCBI WGS metagenome assembly JAEIGA01 (sample SAMN17057246, study PRJNA624740) | gut metagenome | biome: biome; isolation source: fecal sample | host: Bos grunniens | place: China: Xizang | collected 2019 | reverse complement strand
TTTACAAGGGTAAGCAGATTGCGGCGGACATGAATATCCCTGAAGAAACATTCAGAGAGATATGGGACCCGTCTGATGACGACAGGACACTCGGCAATATTTCTTTTGAAGAGATAATCGAAAAGATCTTACGTGAAAATAATATCTACGACCGTGAACTGTACGACAGGATAATCCTCAACAGGTATACGTGTTCTGCTGAGGTATTCAGTCACAAGCACCCTGATATAATCCCGATGCTTAAGGCACTGAAAGATAAAGGCATTAAGACAGGTCTTATTACCAACTGTTATCTTGAAGAGAAGGACGCGATAATCAAATCTGATCTCTATGATCTTTTCGATGCAGTATGTATGTCCTGCGACGTCAAACTGAAAAAGCCTGACATCAGAATATATGAATTATGCGCCGGAAAGCTGAATGTAAAACCTGAAGAATGCCTTTATGTCGGCGACGGAGGAAGCAATGAGCTTTCTGCAGCCATAACTGCCGGCATGAAGCCTTTGCAGGCCACATGGTATCTCAGGGACGGTGTCGGACAGCCATGCGGAAGAATGGATGAGTTTGATATGGCCGCAGCTCCGATGGACGTTCTGAAAGCTTTGAAATAACTCTGAGAATAATAGTCATGAAAACTGAAAACGGCAAAACAAAGAACAGTAAGGCACCGGTCGTTTTATCGGTTATCATTGCTGCGCTTGTTATCGGTGCTTTGGCTGTATATGTTATTTATCCCGCTGTTCACAAGCACCAGGTAGATAACCGCAGTTACCCTGTCTACGGCGGCATGACCGATGAACTTAAAGAGTCAGAATTGTTTAGAGATATGCAGAGCGGAAAGTCTTTTTGTTTTCTAGGCGACAGCATTACATATGGTTCATTAACTGAAGGCATTCACTGGTATCAGCCGCTCATTCCTTATATCAAGGGTGACATTAAAGAACTTTCGCACGGCGGATGGGCAGTTAAAAACCTTATCGACGAGGGCGGCAACATCCCTGAGGCTGACATATATGTTATAGCCATCGGAATCAACGACATACTCTTCCCTAACGAAGAGGACTCCGCCCATACATCTGAGGACTTCATCAGCAGATGCAGTCAGCTTGGAGACATCATTAACTCCCGTTCTCCCGGAGCGAAGATCTACTTCATCGCTCCCTGGTCTTTTATTGATCTCGACATATCTTTTGTAAAGCGCGGTGACGAGTTCAGGAACGCTCTTGAAGAATGGTGCGCGGATACAGACTACATATACATTAATCCTGATCCCGTAATTCAATCGGTAATAGCCGAAGAGGGTTCTGACAAATACATGTGCAATGACTTCCACCCTAACGCTCCTGACGGAGTCGGTTTATTCAGTTATGCGGTTTTAAAGGAAGCTCTCAATATAAAAGAGGACGCCGTTTAAGACGTCCTCTTCATAATCCTTTTCGAATGAGCTATTAAAGCTTGATCTCCATGATCCATCCCTCAGGTGCTTCAACTGTACCCATCTGGATGCCTGTGAGTGTTTCTCTGAGCTTTGTCATTACAGGGCCCATCTCCTCCATGCCGGAAGCGAACTTGAATTCCTTGCCGTGATCGTTGATAGAACCGAGAGGTGAGATAACTGCAGCTGTACCGCAGAGACCACCCTCTGTGAACTTACCGCTCATGATCTCGTCGAGGTAAACTTCTCTTTCCTCGATCTTCATGCCGCAATAGTGCTCTGCAACGTAAACAAGAGATCTTCTTGTGATTGAAGGCAGGATGGAATCAGACTTAGGAACAACGAGTGTGCCCTGACCGTCTGTGAGGATGATGTTAGCTCCGCCTGTCTCCTCGATCTTTGAACGTGTAGCGGGATCGAGATAGATGTTTTCAGCAAATCCTTCCTTGTGTGCAGTAACGATTGCGTGGAGAGACATAGCATAGTTAAGACCAGCCTTGATGTTACCTGTTCCATGCGGAGCAGCACGGTCAAAGTCAGAGATCTTTACTGCGATCGGCTTAGCGCCGCCCTTGAAGTAAGGGCCTACAGGTGTAGCGAAGATTCTGTACTGATAGTCATCTGCGGGCTTAACGCCGATAACGGGGTTGATACCGAAGATGTAAGGTCTCAGATAAAGAGATGCGCCTGAACCGTACGGAGGAACCCAAGCTGCGTTGCCTGCAACTGTCTCCTGAACTGATCTGATGAACATTTCCTTGGAAATCGGAGGAATCTCAAGGCGGACTGCTGAGTCGTGAAGTCTTTCAGCGTTGAGGTCAGGACGGAAAGTAACGATTCTGCCGTCTACTGTCTCATAAGCCTTAAGGCCTTCAAATACTGTCTGAGCATACTGGAGAACGCCTGCGTCTTCGCTCATGACGATCATGTCGTCATCGATGAGTGCGCCTTCGTCCCATGCGCCGTTTGTGTAGTTAGCTACGAATCTCTTATCTGTCTTTTGATAAGAGAAGGTCAGATTTGACCAGTCGAGATTCTTCTTTTCCATAAAACTATCCTTCTTTCTTAAAGATTGTTTTTAATTAACTAAGCATTATACTCCAACTGTTTTGTTCGGAGCAATACAGATTAAACAAATCTGTAGCCGCAAGCGTGATATACCTTCTTACCTGCCTTAATGACCGGAGAATCAAACTGCGGGAGGTTAACGGCGTTAGGTACCATCTGTGCCTCAAGGCAGATAGCATCGTACTGGCCGTAGGATTTAGTTGTCTTGATATCGAGCGGGTCGCCCAGGTTGTTTCCTGCATAGATCTGAATGCCCGGAAGATCAGTTAAGCACTCCATTGTGATTCCTGACGCAGGAGCTGTAACTGCAGCTGCGAATGAGAATGTGCCTGCTGTTGTATTGAGGCAGAAATTCTGGTCGATACCCTTAGAGATAACCATCTGGTGGTCGTCACTGTCATTGAGTTCACCGATAAAGCGGTATTCCCTGCAATCGAAAACAGTTCCCTCAACCTCCTTAAGCTCGCCTGTCGGAACGTTGTTATCGTCCTTGATGGTGATCTTATCGGAGTTGATCATGATAAGGTCTTCATTTACAGTACCTTCTGCATTCTCACCGCGGAGATTGAAGTAAGCATGGTTTGTGGGAGCGAAAACTGTATCCTTGTCTGTCTTTCCGCAGTACAGGATGAGGAATGTCTTATCCTCAAGCCAGCAGTAAAGGACCTTAGTATCAAGGTTTCCGGGGAAACCTGTAGCTCCGTCAGGGCTAACATAGCTCAAAAGAACAGCGCCGCCGTCGCATCCGGGAATGCCTGCGATGCGTGAATCAACGATGATCTCGTCTGCCTCTTCTTCTGAAAGGATCTCTGCATCCCAGAAAACGTTCTGATAACCAGGATTGCCTGAATGGAGGTTATTCTCGCCTTCATTCTTCGGAATGTGATATTCAATACCGTCAATGGTGAAGGAAGCATTAAGGATTCTGTTAGCGGAACGTCCGATAACAGCACCGTGATTGGCACCGTTGCCCATATATTCATCAAGGCCCTTGCAGCCGAGCATGATGTCAACCGGCTTGCCGTCCTTGTCAGGCACGATAAGATCCGTAATGACCGCACCATATGTAATGACAGAAGCCTCATAGCCGCCGTCGATGGTAAGCGTGTATTGCGTTGCCTTGTACTTGTCGGGATTCTTTACTGATACATAATCACGGGATGTAATACTCATATCCATATCCTCCGGAAAGATTTACTTCAAAGGATTATAGCATAATAAACCCTTTCATTTATATGTAAGAACTCTAATTCCAACGGATTTATTGCCTTCCCCCAAATCGCCACGTATAATCAATCTCGTACGGGGCATTAGCGCAGTGGGAGCGCATCACACTGGCAGTGTGGGGGTCACGGGTTCAAATCCCGTATGCTCCACCAAAACAATAAAAAATGAGAAAGTCTGACTGCTTATGCTTAATGAAGATGTAACCGGTAGATTCTTAAGATACATAGCCGTTGATACGGCATCAGATGAGACCACGGGAACATCTCCCAGCACGGCTAAGCAGTTTGATCTCGCAAATCTCCTGATAGATGAATTAAAAGCAATTGGCATTCCTGAAGAGGATATCTTTTTCGACGCTGAGCATTGCTATATCTACTTTAAGATCAAAGCATCAGCAGGAACAGATTCGAATGCTCCCAAGATAGGATTCATCTCGCATATGGACACTTCTCCGGAAGCTCCGGGCCGCTGCACCTCTCCCCGTTTCATCGAAAACTACGACGGCAAAGATATTGCACTCGCAGGCGGGAAAACACTATCACCCGAATACTTCCCTGATCTTCTCCTCTACAAAGGCCGGACACTTATCGTAACTGACGGCACCACTCTTCTCGGGGCTGATGACAAGGCCGGAATTGCCGAGATCATGAGCATGGCCGAATTCTACATGAAGCATCCCGAAGAAAAGCACGGCGAGATCTGGATGGCATTTACTCCCGATGAAGAGATCGGCGAAGGAACAAAGCATTTCGACCTCACAAGATTCGGTGCCGATTATGCATATACGGTAGACGGCGGAAGGATCGGCGAGATCTCATATGAGAACTTCAATGCTGCAGGAGCAACGATAACGATAACAGGAAGAAACGTTCATCCCGGTGACGCGTACGGCAAGATGATCAACTCAATAAGGATCGCAGAAAAGATCGATTCAGAGATACCTGACAGCGAAAGGCCCGAGACAACCCGTAACCACGAAGGTTTCTTCCACTTGATCGAAATGTCGGGCACAACCGAAAAGACTACTATGAGATACATCATCCGTGATCACGACATGGATCTTTTCACCGAGAAAAAAGACCGGATGAGATCCATATGCGAAAAGGTTAAAGCTGAAAATCCCGGCGTAATCATCGATGCGGAAATCACTGACACATACTACAACATGATATCCAAGATAATTCCCGATAACACTGCCATCATCGACAGATGCACGGACGCAATGAAGAAAGTCGGAATAGAACCGTTCACTGAACCCATCCGCGGAGGAACGGACGGAGCAACTCTTTCTTTCATGGGTCTTCCCTGTCCCAACATCTGTTCCGGAGGCCACAACTACCACGGTGTATATGAATTCATCTGCAAAGAGTCGATGGAAAAGATCACCAGACTCCTGATAGAGATCACAAAACAAGCCTGATTCTATAGTTCTTCGAAAGGTAATAACTGTCATGAAGATCCCGTTTAACAAAGATTGGACTTATAACGACTATTTCGGAAACCTCCCTGAAGGAGAGAAAGTCAGCATTCCTCATACGGTTGCCGTCACTCCCTACGATTATTTCGATGAATCGATATATCAGAAGATAAGCGGATATCAGAAGGAATTCGAATATCCTGAAGATGCAGACGGCAAGCTTGTCTTTATAAAGTTCAACGGTGTTGCCCACCAGGCAACCGTATATGTTAACGGTACTGAAGTAATCACGCATAACTGCGGATACACTGCGTTCGAAGCTGATATAACCTGTCTGCTCAAAAAGGATTCCGCAAACGTTGTAAAGGTCCGCGTAGACAGCAACGAGACGCTTAACATCCCTCCTTTCGGATATGTCATCGATTACATGACTTACGGCGGAATATACAGAGAAGTTTATCTTGAGGTAAGACCTGAAAATTACATCTCCGATGTGTTTGCCAAAGCAAATGCTGCCGGAATACTCGACCTCGATGTTACTTTCGTGAAAACCGCTGTTCCCTACAGCATAAGCCTCAAAGAAAAATCCACAGGAAAAGAAGTATTCTCTGCTTCAGAAATATCTGAATCACACTTTGTCAGCGAAAAGATCGACGGCATCAGAAAATGGGATATCGACGACCCGTTCCTTTATGAACTCACGGTCACATCTTCAGATGACTCTTATACGACAACCGTAGGATTCAGGGACTCAGAATTTAAAGCTGACGGCTATTACCTCAACGGAAGGAAGGTAAAGATCAGAGGACTGAACCGTCATCAGTCCTACCCATACGTCGGATATGCGATGCCTGAATCAATGCAGAAATTGGATGCCGATATCCTCAAGAATGAGATGGGCGTAAATGCAGTAAGAACATCCCACTATCCGCAGTCACAGCACTTCATCGACAGATGCGACGAAGTCGGTCTTCTCGTTTTCACAGAGATACCGGGCTGGCAGCATATCGGCGATGAGGAATGGAAAAACCAGGCCGTAAGGAATGTCGAAGAGATGGTCCTTCAGTACAGGAACCACCCTTCCATAATTCTCTGGGGCGTGCGCATCAACGAGTCAGTCGATAACGACGAGCTTTATAAAAAGACAAACGAACTTGCAAGAAAGCTCGATCCTTCAAGACCTACAGGCGGCGTCAGATATCTTAAGAAGAGCAGCTTCCTTGAAGATGTTTACACATATAACGACTTCAGCCACGACGGAACGACACCCGGATGCGATCCAAAGAAAAAGGTCGCAACAAATCCTGATGCTCCTTATCTGATAAGCGAATACAACGGACACATGTTCCCTACCAAGCCTTTTGACTGTGAAGAACACAGACTTGAGCATGCTATGCGTCATGCCAATGTTCTTGATTCCGTTGCAGGTTACGATGACATCGCAGGTTCATTCGGCTGGTGTTTCTTCGACTACAATACGCATCAGGATTTCGGATCAGGCGACCGCATCTGCTACCACGGCGTAACGGATATGTTCAGGAACCCGAAGCAGGCTTCATACGTATATAGCAGCTGCGGTGATCTCAAAGAGCCCTTCCTTGAAATCAGTTCTACATTTGATATCGGCGAGCACCCTGCCGGAAACCGCGGAAAGACATATATCTACACCAACTGCGACAGCGTAAAGATGTATAAGAACGATCTTTTCATCAAGGAATACAAGCATAAGAAGAACGAATTCAAGCATCTGAAGAATGCCCCCATCCTGATCGACGACCTTATCGGCGACCAGATGAAGAAGAATGAGGGCTTCGGTGACAGACAGAACAAGATCGTAAAAGAAGCCATGAACTACATCGGCATATACGGCATGAACAATATTCCCGCCAAGATAAAGATGCGTCTCGTAGAAGCCATGGCTGTCTATCACATGAAGTTTGAAGATGCTTATCAGCTGTTCGGCAAATACATCGGTAACTGGGGCGGCACCACGCTGAAGTTCGTTTTCGAGGGCTATAAAGACGGCAAACTCGTTAAGACGGTTACTAAGACCGCCTTCAAAAAGCTCCATATAGAGATCAAATGCTCTTCGGATAAACTCATCGAAAAAGATACATACGATGTAGCTGCAGTAAGGATTGCTATCTGCGATGAATTTGGCAACGTCCAGCCTTTCTTCTGTGACAGCCTGCCCATGACAATTGAAGGTGCCGGAGAATTTATCGGACCTTCAAGAGCCAGGATCAGCGGCGGATACGGCGGAACATACATCAAGAATAAAGGGCAAGGAAAGATCTTGCTTAAGCTCTCCTGCCCTGAAGGATATGAAGGTATCTTTGAAGAAAGCAGTATAACTGCAGAGTTTGAATCCTGCTGAATCAGCGCATGTATTCAGGATGATCGAGATAGTACTTGGCTTTGTCCTCGTACATTCTCTGGTCTGCAAGTTTCAATGCTTCAGTAATGTCGCTTGAATCGTTCTGGTAAGCGTATCCCAAAGCGAATGATACATTGCCGTATTTCTTCGAGATCTTTCTTGCTTTGTTGATCTTCTCTTTGATCGCATCTTCAGTAGTAAATGACATCATGATCATGAACTCATCACCGCCGGCTCTGAAGATCTGATCCCCTACAAATACATTCTGAAGGGCCATAGCTGCATTCTTGAGCAAAAGATCTCCTGCAGCGTGGCCTTCTTTATCATTAACACGCTTAAGGCCGTTAAGATCAGCGAAAACGATGCCGAGTCCCTTGATCTCATCGGATCCGCCCTTTCTGATGGCGTCGACTCTGTTGTTCATTTCATTTCTGTTCAGAACACCTGTGAGAAGATCGATCGTGCTCAGTTTCTTCAGCTTGTCCAAAAGCAGATAGTTGCCGATTTCAGATGCTACAAAATAAACTGTAAGTTCGATCGTTTCCTTGATCTTGATGCTGTTCTCAGTATCGAAATTGCAGGCCCAGATATATCCCAGCAACTCATTGCCGTTGACCAACGGGAACAGAACAATACTCTCAACATTTGCCCTAATAAGAGAATCACACCATTCAGGGCTCTTCTCCCTAAGGTACTCCCAGTCGTTTCTGTTCTTGATGATCAGGCCGTTGCTTCCGCCTATAACATCTTTCCAAGATAAGGTCAGCTCGTAGAAATCATCCCTGAGAATATCCTTCATGCTCTGAAGCATGGAATATTCATTTCTTGATTCGCAAAGGACTGAGCATCTTCTTGTCTCATGATCTGTCAGCAGGATAACACAGGACTGTGCATCACAGAGCTTTCTGATATCGGAGATTACCTCATCCATAGTATGCTGGAAGTTCGTAGCTCCCCTGAGCTTGATACATGTATTAAGTACATCCGTTGCTATTGATGCGGAAGTATTGCTCATCTCCTCACTGTCTGCGTATTTGGATACGACCTGTGAATATGTGCAGTAATGCAGATTGCCGTTGCTTCCCAAAGGCATCATGTAAAGGCTGAACCAGAAATCGAATCTCTCAGGATGGATATATGTGTGCATGGGCTGTTTTAAGACTGCACATCTGAAACAAAAATCCTCGAAATTAAGATCCGTCGGAAAATAATTCTGATAAAGGCTGTTGGGGACGAATTTACTCGTCATCATTTGGGGTACATCGGGATTTGCATGTTCAATGGATGCTATATAAGCAGGATTTCCCGTTACAATTCTGATATCACCGTATGAACCGTCTTCTTTAGTTTCGACCGAGATTATGCAAGTCATGACTTCGAGCATGTCAACAAAACCCTGCAAGTCCATAATCAGCCTCCGATAAAAATTATTTTACTTATTAGCATTTTATCACATGGAAAAGTGAATGGTGTTAATCAACTATTAAATTAGTATGATTTTCCGAAAGAATATTTATGGCTTGGCTTTCCAGGTCTTCGGAGCGTGCTTATACACGAGTTTTCTCATGGTAAAGACGAATACAGCCGTGAAAACTGCCAGTACAACAGTCAACACAAATGTATTTGAAGGAATAAATACAATAATCGTTAATAAGCAGGATACGACGATCCTTATAACGTTATAAATACCGCTCTTTACGTTAACACTGGTCGTAAACGGCTGGAAAAGATAATACATCGCAAGCCAGATCAGTGAATAGTTAACGTTCATCAAGATACAGACAAGCACCGTCAGAACATACTGGAACGGAAAATCCTGGCCACCCGTACAAAACAGGATGAGATTTGCAAGCATGCCGCACGCTATAGCTGGAGCCAGATGGATCTTTATAAGCTGCTTGAACCTTATGTCAAAGAGCTTGATTATCTTTTCGCGCTGCTTGAAAAAGCTGAATGTCATGAGGCAGTTATCACAGTTGATATACATAGCCTGAGTGCTCTTGAATGCATTGTCGGCAATGGCTATCGGAAAGAGCATTGCAAGCATGTGAGATCCGGCAAGCCATCTGAAGAACGAAGATACAGACTGATCGTCCAAAGGAAGCAGAGCATCCTCATAGTGCCTGAACAATATCATGTTCAGGAGATTATTGCCGACCATATTAAGGCAGTTCTGAGCGCCGAAACGCTGATAATACCCGTAGATAAAAAGACCTATAACCAATCCCATGGCAGCAAATATGACCACGGCAAAAGCAATCGGCTTTGCCACGAGCATGCCGCTGTGCCTTTTAAGGAACAGTGCATTTAAGTATTCAAAACCCTTTTTGCTTTCCTTAACGCTGCCCTTTGCCTTGATCTTCTTAAAGCTCTTGGTGTTATCAGTCTTAGTGTAAGCATTGAGTTCATTCTTGCCGATATTATCGTGCAGGATCCTTCTGTGCAGGATAGAATCACATGCGTTTATCTCTTTATATCCCCAAAGGCCGAGCAGGATCAGGACACCTGATACAGCCAGCATGACAGGCAGCGGTATATAGTAACCGTTTGCAACGATCATGAAAACAAAAGGAGCTGCGAGCAATATACAGGTAAAACCGATGATATTACCGGTAATGCTTATCTTCAGCAGCTTATTGCGCTTACGCTTCCTTCTGAATCTGAATGCCTGAAAACCGGTACCAAAAAGCTTAATAAACACGGCCAGAACAGGTATTCCGAGGCACATCCAGAACGGAGCGCCCAATACGGCACCTATTATTCCCGCTAAAAGATAACCTATTACGAGTTTTGCAAGGTCATACGTATAAAGCGTGTAATTGAGCTTTCTGGCATTCATCCTGAGCATGAACACCATATACTCTTTATCATTAGTCCAGCCGAAGACAGACTTATTAAGCATAATTCCGCAGAAAGCATAGATAATAAAGAAGAACAGTGCCAGAGATGAATACAGAACAGAATTTGGTACTCCGGGTGCCATATCGTGTTCAACGTACATATTCATCAGGATAAATGAAAATACATAGATAAGACCAAGTCCGAATATCTTACCGATGAACAGCCTGAAGACTTCCGCGATAACGTGGAATACCCAATAGATCACTTTAAGGAACATCGTGCTGTAGAGCTTGTC
>JAEIGA010018324.1_pt1 | contig 10660 bp, 9 predicted proteins | sample 9270691 | NCBI WGS metagenome assembly JAEIGA01 (sample SAMN17057246, study PRJNA624740) | gut metagenome | biome: biome; isolation source: fecal sample | host: Bos grunniens | place: China: Xizang | collected 2019 | reverse complement strand
GGTGATGTTATCATTGATGTCATTTCAAATAAAACATCACCAATGTTTTTTACATTAGCATCATAATATGTTTTAAACTTAACGTCTCCATTTGTAAGTGCATGCACATCCATCAATACACCTACGCCCCAAGAACTTTGAACATTCATTCTAGAATTTAATGCCGCTACAGCAACAAATACATATTGGTCTTCCTCTAATGGAATCTTTATATATTTGTCTGCATTAAAATCAACAGCTGCATAAAATCTTAATTTTGAAAAATCATGAATGTCATTATCATTATTAGTATCATATGAATCAGTACCTAAAAAATTTAAGTATTCTCCATTAACAACTTTAACAACAATAGTACTTGTTGATGGTCTAACTCCAATTATTTGAACCTTACCAGTGCCATCAAAATTAATTAATTCATCTCCAATCTGTAATGGTTTTTCAATAGTATCATCAAACATTTTATATGTAAGTTTGTTACTATATGCAGGATCAGATAGATTGTTACGGAGTTTAAGCGTGATGATTTCTTCTAAATCATCGTTTATTACATCAGATACAACATGTTCAATGACATATTTTGCTGTGCCTATATTTTTTCTTACTGGCAATTTATAAATTGTGTCATATTCAATATAATCTTTATCCTCAACATAATTCAATAATGTTTTATAAATATCTCCATATGATGCATTAACAGATTGATTATAAAACGTTTGCATTGATGTATTACCATCAATGTCTGTCACTTCAGATGTATAACTAAGTTTTGATTTAAATACATCTTTAAGCGCATCAGATTTTGGTACTATTTTTTTAACATTTACTTCAACAATATCATTTGGAAGATACGGCAGTTCAATATTTACATATGGAACAGGCGTCATAAAATCTTTAAATATGTCATTACTTTCAGTGTTGTAACTGGTAACTGTAGGTAATGTTATTGCATCAGGCACATGTGAATATTTACGTACTTCAATAGCACGTGTATTACCATCAAAATTAAAATATGCTTCACAGGTTTCTGGTGCCTTTACAAGATTTTCAAAATTCTCCTGCAACATATTTATCTTATTTTCCAAAGATATAAATGATGGCATTACATATGTAGTATTATCAACTTCAGCATAAAGATGATTCTTCTTTGTAAAGAATGAATCATTTAAGGTTTTTAATATCTGAAGATTTGTATTTGTCAGTGTCTCAATTTGATGTAAGTAATCAGCTACATTTGTATTTATTGTAGACATATTAGTAATTATGTATTTCTTGAAAATAATAATTGATAAAAAGATTCTTTATTAACATAAATTATTATTTGCAAATTATTATTTCATAGTTAATATATAAGATACAATTCAATTAGTATGGATACTATAAACAATATATTTTCAAAAGGCAAACTAATACAGCATTCTGGTAATGTTCAAAAGGTAAGATATAATAGGGCGCATCTTTTAGATAAAGACACTGCACAACGTTTGAATACATATCTTAATTTTGGTATATTTCCAACATATGCAGATACGTTTAGACCAGATGATGCTGAACAAAAAGTGGGTACACCTGGAGTTAGATCTATATTTAATAAGTCTGGCGCGGTGATTCTCGGATCCACAGATGGCTCATATAATATAGATCTTACCAAAGGTGATATAAAAAATACTCATAGCTGGAGAATTGGTAACAATGTGCCGTTGATTGATTCACCAGAAGCAAGACAACGTATTCGTAGATCATCAGGATGTTCTATTAAAGAACTTGTTGAAGCGTCATCACAAGGTCTTATGGGACAAGAGACATATGACTATTCAGACTTTATGTATTGTAAGCATCTTGGTAAGGTTTCAAACAACTATATGATAACACTACGTAGATTTCCGTTGCCTGTTGATGACTTTATTGGTGCATCTGGTGAAGATGCAGAAGAAAGACTATCACGATCTACAAAGAACGCTGCAAATATTGGATGCATGGTTACATGGCTAGGTGTATCTGGTAATGATATGGCTAGCATATTGAAATATAACTTTAAGATGCCTTTTAAAGAAGAAGACGCTGAATTTCAAGATAAACAAGCATCAGCTGATGAGAATGCAACTGTATTAAATGGTATGTTCGCTGCGTTTGATGATACATATAGAAAGCAGTACCAAGAAGGCTATGCTGGTGAAGCTGCAAATGCGTTCTTTAGTCATTTAGGAATACAAGGGTTGGGTAATCCCCCATATAGAGGAATAGCAGATTTTAGAGATACAAAGTCAAAGGTATACGGACCAATTGACAGCATTAGATCTACATATGTTAGAGATGATAAAGGACTTACTTATACACAGAACTTCACTTTAGTATTTGAATATGAGCTTCGTTCATACAATGGCATCAATGGCAAGCAAGCTATGCTAGATTTGATATCTAATATATTGAATGTAACATATACTACTGGATCATTCTGGGGTGGTGGATATAAGGGTTATGCATCGCACCAAAGCAATATATTTGCAAACTTAAATATATTTAAAGCAAGAGGCGGTTTTACAAATTTCGTTGATGCTTTTTCTAAAGATCTATCAAATTTTGGAGACATATTGATTCCAAAGATAACTGGAGGCAACTTTTTAGATACTATGAAAGGCGTATTGAATTCTGTTGGTGGAATGCTGATGTCAGGTATGCTTAACAGAATGGGTCGTCCACAAAAGGCTATGTATAATGCGTTGCTTTCACCGGCTCCTATAGGGTTCTGGCATGTAACAATTGGCAATCCTAAACGTCCAATAATGTCACTTGGAAATATGATAATAACAGACGTGCAGATAGAGCATCAAGGCCCTTTAGGATTAGATGACTTCCCTACAGGACTTAAAGTTACAGTACAGCTTGATAGAGGCAAGCCGAGAGATCTTAGGGATATAGAAAAGATATATATGCAAGGTAATGATAGAATATATAGCTCTATGGGTCCAAAAGTATTTGACATGTATAAGAATTCAGAGATATATAAAGAAAACAGAAACAATAAAGGAAATTATAATCCGGTATCAAATATCGCAACAATAGATACTGATGCAACAACACCAACAATTAAACTTGGAGCATATCAGTCTGTACTTAAGACTATGAAGAAATATTTCGGTACCGATGATGCATATTCAATATATGTTCCTGCAGTAGAGCAAGAATTTGGCTCAGGTGATAAAAAGCCTTCAACAAAAGCTAACAAAAATATTGTAAACTGATAAGACAAACAGATATAATGACAAAAAAAATTAAAGATCTCAAACCAAGAAAATACGGCTTTTATCAGCAGGGATACATCAATCAAGATTCATGTAAAAAATTGTTTCCACAGATGAAACACGATAAGATAATATATCGTTCATCTTATGAAAAAAAGTTTATATATTGGCTTGAAAATAATCCAGCGGTAAAGCATTGGGGATCAGAATGCATTAACATACCATATTTTTATGTAAAAGATGGTAAGACACATTCATATTATCCTGATTATTTTATTGAGATGACAGACGGCACATGCATAGTAATTGAAATAAAGCCAAGCTCACAAACAAAAAAACCTGTTAATGAAAATAGCTGGCTAGCAGATGCATATATAAAAAATATGTGCAAATGGAAAGCTGCTATGGAATTTTGTAAATCAAAAGGATATCTGTTTAAGGTATTAACGGAAAAGACTATAAATAACATATGAAACAAGGGATCTTAAGATCCCTTGTTTCTAACATTGTTTATAAGCTCAATTACATTTGGATGATCTTTGTACTTATCTAAATAGTTGAGCATCGTTTGTTTTTCAACGTCGTCCGATGTGTTATTGTATATGTATATTGCTGGTAATATCTTTGAGTACTGTTCAACTTCTCCGTAATTAAATATATTTTCTTGTTTAGTACGTAATGCTTTTCTGCAGCTTATCATTGCGTTTTTCGTGTCTCCAACAATATCATATAAAATACACAATAAATAGTATACATCAGAACGCATTGGATTGATTTTTTCAAATGCTACAATGGTTTTTATTCCTTCTATAGCATTTGTATAATTTGATGTCCAATAATCATACAAATTATATATCATGGCATTCCAACAATCAAACATACACATATCTGGCATAAACAGACATTGTTTTGCAGCATATATTGATTTTTCAACATATCCGTTGTCTCTTAATTCATTTGATAAATAATATATGTCTCTACCAGATAGCTCTTTCTGTCGTAATATCATATTTATAAATATTGGCAAATTTCTTGATGCATGTCCTTGTTCATGTTGATGCACAATCAAATCAGTATTATTTACCAATTCATATGAATAATGCACGTCATCATCATTATGATACCAAACATATTCATGACATGCACCAATCCATATAGGATTATCCGAACGTTTTAATATACGCAATCTTGGCACAAATGTTTCTTTGCCAAACTGATAATTGATATAATATGAATTAATGTCGTCTTTTCCTAATATACTTTTATATGAATTAATTTTGTTAATTAGATTTTTAGATATTCTATCATCTGCATCACACCAAAATATCCAATCCATAGTAGCTTTCGAAAATGAATAATTTCTTGCAGCGGCAAAATTTTTTATCCATTTGAAATAATCAACTTTTAATACAGAATCCTGATGATCTAATAGCCATTCATATGTGCCATCATCAGATCCAGTATCTACAACAATTATTTCATCACTAAATTGTCTAAGATCTTCAATCAATTTAGGAAGATTGTCAATCTCGTTCTTTACTATAATACATGTTGATATTGTATTCATACTGATTAATTGTTTTCTATTTTTTGTTAATAACTTCATATGAATGATTATATAGATCTATAAATGAAGTATTGTCATTCTCAATCATATCTATTATTTCAAGTGTTGCTCTATCCCAATTATATTGTTTACAACCATTTATGCATTCTTTAGCTAATGATATGCTATATTCATCATCATTTAATATTTTTAATGCTTTTTCAACATATTGAGGTGCAGTCTCTTCAGTAAGGATTGGTAAATCCCATTTTTTAAGATAATTTATATTATCCAAAGTTGTACTTAATCCATATGATAGCGGGCTAATTATTACATTGCCTGCATTTGCGTTTTCAACGGCTGTTATACAAAATGTTTCGGGAAATACTCCTGGGTATATCCATATTTTAGATTGTTGTTGATACTGCGCAAGGTCTTTTTTTGAAATTTTATACAGTACTTCTACATTAGGCAAAAACTCTGCACGTTTTAACAAATCAATATCTTTACTAGCCGTTGTACCACAGCATACATATAACTTAAAATCTGGAACTTCTTTAATTATTGGCAGCACAACATATTCATAAAAATCTTCAAAACCTCTTAACAATGATGAACTCCATATCATTGATTTTGTTTTTGTTGAAAAATCAATATTTTTATAATATTGTTCGCTATATCCATTACTAACTTTATGCAGCATATGATCCGTTAAACCAGCTTGTTCATACAATTGCAACAAGTATTCTTTATGCCAATCTGAAAGATATCCGTATTTTTTGATTCTGCATAATCCTATATTGTTTGGATACGCTGGTGCAGTTATTAAACAAATATCATGTATCATGCCAAATACATTATGACACTTAAGGTATGGACAAACATTATCATGAGCAATAAATCTTGAAAAGATAAAATAATCAAACTCTTTGTGCATGATGTCATACCAATATTTTTCATGTGACACCAAATGAAAGTGATCTCTTGGATCATGATCTAATTTTGGATCTGCATACATCGTAACATCATACCCATAATCCGGAAGACGCATTGCAATTTCATATGCCCATGTTTCAGATCCTCCCATTCCATTTTTAACAGTTTCACCATCCCAGTGTCCATTGATATATTTGCCAACATATATACCTATTGTTTTCATATAATATGAATGCATTATTTATTATTAAATATATACAAATTGATATATAAATTTATGAAAAACAATAAATCAAATTTCAGAGAGATGATCTCTGGTGAAAATGGAGTTATATCTTCCAAAAGAGTAATGGGAGTTATAGTATTGACGGTGTGCATGATATGTACGTGTTGGTTGGTATACGCTGAAGGTGGCACATCTGTTGTTGAAAATCTTCTTCAGACACTTATGGTAATGGCTGCAGCTCTTCTTGGAATATCATCAATAACTGGTATTTGGAAGAAGGGAGAAAAAACTGAAATAAAAGCAGAGTCGGTACCTCCTAAATTTGATCCAGAAGATCCTTGTAAGAATTGTATACATAACACTAAAAAAGCAACCGAATAGGTTGCTTTTGTTTTATATTTAGTTTTTAATAAATTCATATATCTTTTCAAGGTTTTTCTCACCGAAACATTTTTTCAATTGTTCCCTATTGGTCAGATACATATGTCCAAATTTTATACAGTGAACACCTACATATTTTTTATTTCCGAAATATGTGTATATATAATCAGCGTTTTCAGGAGCAGCAAACTTAATAAGTGTTCCTCTACTGTCTTCACCAGTAGCTGTACATGTAATTGTATCTTTACTAAATATTGTTTTCATACGTATAATGTTAGAAGATAAACCTCCACCCCTATCTCCAAGATCATATGCTTTGTCTCTAAGTGTGTAATAAAAATCATCAAAATCTATATCTGATTTAGCTTCTACAATGTATTCTTTAAGATCCTTCATATATTAAATAATTTTTACTTTCTCCATCTCCTCAGTAAGGATATGTGCATTATTAGGATTAATAACATAACCAAGTTTTGACATAGCATCTCTATTAAGAAGCATATTAGTTGTCTTATTGTCTCTTGACTTAACAAGTGAAACTGGAACGTTCTTGAGTTTTCTTAAACCGCATGTAACTTCAGGAACCATGATTATAGGTCTTTTATATACTTCTTCTCCAGCTCTTGCGTTTGAATGGTCAATTACCTTAAATGTGCATGTTTTCCCATCTATGGTAAATGTAACAGTACCGTCATTTTCTGTAATCTCGCCGACTTCAAGACATGACGCTTTTGTTGAGTTGCCGGTATCAAGTTTTGCAAGGAACTGCTTTTCTGTTCCGTCATCAAATTTAACTGTAACACCTTCAATAAATCCAGCAATCTTTTCTTGAAGATAGAATAATGAAGGATCTGTAAGATTGTTTAACAATACATTAACAAAATTTTCGCCGATTACTTCAGAGATACCATCTGTTCCTGGACTTGCATTGATTTCAAGTACAACATTATCACCGATTTCCGGATTAGATCCTTTTACAAGTGGCATAATATCAACTGCACACCAAGGAAGCTTTGAAAGTTCAGCTGTCTTCAATGCAATCTGCTCCTGCTCTGGTGTAAGTTCAACCGGTTCTGCTTCAGCACCTAATGATACATTTGAACGGAAGTCACCACCGAGCTTAACGCGTTTCATCTTTGCAAGAATTATCTGCTTATCTCTAAGTGTCAACACATGAACTCTAATGTCGCCGCCGTCAGCTTCTTCTTTCTTCTGAAGTATGAGCTTTCTTTCAGGGTCAATTGCAAATATCATCTGAAGGAATGCAAGAATCTTTTTACCGTTACACATAGCAACACCAGTACCACCATGACCGTCGAGGATCTTCATAACAAATGTAAAGTCTTCATTCTTATCTGGATCCTTATCGTCCCAATCAGGATAAACCTCTCTCATTGCTTCATTATACTGATCTTCATCATAAAGAATGTCCTTTGTCATCAATGTAAAATTAGGCTGTGGTATGTTGCCTTTCTTGAAAAGCACGGCTGAATCATATTTATTGCAAGCAAGAGCTGAATATTTAACAGGATTCAATACAAGAAAACCTCTGTCTTGAAGCACCTGAACAATATGTTCCGCGTTGTCTTCATCCTGTACTCCAAGTCTTGCAAATACTAATGTATCAAGGTTTGACTCCTTTGAGATCTTCATCTTTGAATCACCATCAGAAATCATAATTTCATGAGCATCATCATCAGCTTGTATTTCAGCCGCTACAAATACATGAAGTTCTGGAATAACATCAGCTTTATCTTTTTTAAGTCTCTTTACAGCATCTTCAATGTTCTTAAGAGTCTTATTGTTCTTTGTGTCTTTATCATTTGTAAATACAATGATGTGTTTAAATATATTATTGTATTTCTTAGGTATTTCAGCATAGATGACTTCACGTTTATCATCAGTCTTCATTACCTTTGTAGGATCATCAGTATTCTTCTTATCCCTTTCATAACGTTTTTTAGCCTTTTCTGGTACTTCATCTGCTTTATTGTCTTTATCATCAGCTTCAGCCAGAAATGTTGATAAAGATTTGATATTGTATGCTTCATAAAGTTCTTCTACAGAACAATATTCATCGTATCTTTTCATATGTATATTTGTAATTTCCTATAAATAATAACAGTTATTTATCTATATTTATTGCAAATAATTTCATCAAGTATGAAAAACAAATGCACACTACTTATAGATGCAAACTGGCTATTGCTGTCGAGATTTTCAGTAATCGGCAACGGCTTTGAAATGGATATGCCAGATATTGCAAAGGAACATTCTCAGCATGAGCTTCATGAACTCATGGCTAAAAGTATCACTATCGTGTTAAACAGATTTCCAATAATTGATAATGTTGTAATTGTATCTGATGGAGGTAGTTGGAGAAAACAGCTACCTGTACCTACCCAGTTGCAAGAGACAACTTATAAAGGCAATAGAGCACCTGCAAAAGAGCTTGATTGGAAATATATTTATGGTGCATTATCAGATTTATCAGATTCATGTAGAGCACTTGGAATGACAGTTTCTAATCACTCTGCAATTGAGGGTGACGACTGGATATGGTACTGGACAAGAAGACTGAATGCAGAAGGAATATCAACAATCATCTGGTCATCAGATAATGACTTGAAACAATTGATACAGGTTGATGACACTCTTGCATTCACTGCTTGGTATAACGACAAGAATGGTGTTTGGTTTGATAAGTCTTTGGATGAGAACTTTGAAGATGAACTTGAGTTCTTTATGCAGCCTGTACGACTTAAGTCACCTTTGCTTGAAAGCCTTAGACAACATTCGCGTTCAGTATCGTATATGAAGCCAGATGATATCGTTATGGAGAAGATCATCTGTGGCGATGCTGGAGACAATATCAAATCTGTCGCAAAGGTTGTTTCAGGCTCAAAGACATATAAAGTGTCAATAAAGATGTGGAATGACATCAAGACTTCATTGAATATAACTTGTTTAGATGAATTCTTTGAAAGCAAATATGACATTGCAGATGCAATTACGGCTATAAAAAAATTCAACGGATATAATATAGATAACATTGTTGAAATGATTGATTACAATACAAAACTGGTATGGCTGAATGAATTGGTCATTCCTGAAACAATTGTTATGTATATGAATCAATTGGAGTATAACGTAGCGGATGTAAATTATATTAAAAGCAATTATAAGACATTATGTAAGAAGAACTCCGCTATAGAAGATATATTTGAGTCAATATAAGTCAATTATTATATATTAAATTGCACAATTTTATGAAATCATTATATAGCACAATAACACAATACGGTTATATAGACGGACATATTCATCTGTTTGACCATGAAGGGCTTATAAGTCCAGCAATGATTGACATTACAAAACTTCCTCGTTGTGTTTGCTTCTCAGATATTAGTTTTAGATACATCAATAAATACAAGGGAGACAATATGATTGCTATATATGATGAGTTCATTAATAAGTATCATGATCCATTAAATCATATTCTTCTTGCAACTGGAGAGAATGCTGAAGACATAATAGCAATATATGAAAGATTTTCAGATAAAATCAAAGGCTTTGGAGAATTGAAATGCTACAGTGAGTACATGCATGGTAAGCTTCCTTATGGTAATCTTGATTGGATAAAGCCAGTGCTGGATTATAATAAAAGTCTTGGTCTACCAGTGTATATTCATTATAATTTAGAGGATCTTGAGAGAGTAATATGTTTTGCAAGTTTACTGAAAGAATACGATTTTCCAATTGTGTTATGCCATTGTGGAATGTATGATGACTGCGATAATGATCTTATACATGATACATTGATTGACTTGATGAAAACTCATAGTAACTTATATGTAGACATATCATATTCAGCGATTGATTACTATTTGACAAATCCAAATAAATTATTGGAATTTAATAATAAGAAAGTAATACTTGGCACAGACATCAATCCTGTAATATATCGACGTATTGATGATCCAATTGAACATGTTACTGAATTATATGACAATTTTTATAAGTTAAATCGTCTTGGAAATTTCAATATTGCAATAAGAAATATATTTAGATAATTAAGTGTCTCGGATTAAATTCTGAGACATTTTTAATATATTATTGTAACGGAGACAATAACAATCTCCCAAACATATAACAAAACTAAACAAAATTAACACAGTTAAAATTATGACAGATTTTATTGATGATGTAATGGGTTTTAACCCTGCAGATCTAACAGTTTTCAATGAGCCAGAGGCTACCGATTTCAATCAGAATGTCTATAAGACAAATCCTAAAGATTCTAAATCAGAAGACGGACACTATCGTTCTAAG
>JAEIGA010018323.1_pt1 | contig 10661 bp, 12 predicted proteins | sample 9270691 | NCBI WGS metagenome assembly JAEIGA01 (sample SAMN17057246, study PRJNA624740) | gut metagenome | biome: biome; isolation source: fecal sample | host: Bos grunniens | place: China: Xizang | collected 2019 | reverse complement strand
TTTTTCTTCAGTTGTCATTGAATCTTTAATATTGTTATCAATACTTTCAATTCCACGTTCAATGAACAATAGCGAATATTCAAGATTACTCTCAATATTGCTTACAACTACACCTTGTTTAATTATTTGTTGGATAACTTCTACATTCTCCAAACATTTCAAGTCTTTTACGTAAAGACTGTTATCTAAATCAAGTTCTTCGCCCATGCTGTCAATTGACCTTAAAATACCGTTATATCTATCAGCATATATTTCTGCACCCTTTCGGATATAAGACCCAAAATCGTTATCATGAAAACAGAAGAAAATAGCAAAATCCTTATTTTTCCTATATTCAGAATATTTTTCAGCATAATCAGCATGGCACTCGTCATATGTATACTTTCCACCGTTTTCTATGAATCCATCAACGTAGGCACAAAGAACAAGATATCTCATATAATCATCATATGAGTTGATAGCGTCTTCTTTATTATTGCTTTCAAATACTCTTTTCAGAAACAATTCACGAAGACCACCTTTAAAGTTTTCATTAATATTACGTATTGCTTTTTCAATGATTTCTTTACGATAAGTATTCTTGTAATGTTCCAACATTTCGTCAAAGAAACTTAACTCAATTTTTTCCATATTCTATAGTAAATAAAATTCATCTTTATAAACAGGAGAGACAAATGTAATAAAAAGTTCAGCAGGGTGTTCGCCACAAACTTCGTGAGTGACGTTACATAACCAAATTTTCTCATCTCTATTGTCTGCATTTTGATACGTTCCACCGTATTCATCGTGTTCAACCAAAATGAACTTAAAGATTGCTTCGTTGTAGTCGTCAACATCAGAAAAACAGATGAGTACTTTTTTATGTCCCATCGATACCTTTTCTAAAAAAGTATCCGCACCTAAGACCATTTCATTTTCCTCTTTAGGCATTGTTGGTACATTAGCGTACCACCTATCATCTTCTTTATAGAATTCTAACTCACATTCCATAATCGTTTTCGTTTTTAATATCGTTTCCCACGATTGCAATTGATATTCCAATGTTGAGAATTATCATTATTATCACTAAAGCAATATATTGTCCTCTACTTAAACCCACATGAATATAAGAGAAGTCTTCAAATTCTTTTCGTTTCCAATGAGTCGGAACTTGTGTCTGTAACCACTCCCCATATTTGCTAATATCAAGTTTAGGGTTCTGTATGAAGTAATCCCTTGCTTTTACCTCAAGTTTAGGTTCATCACACCAAGAGAAAGCATTTGCCCACACAACCGAATCACGTTGCACACCAAGACACAAGACAAATTCATTTTTGTTACCATTTTGCCAATATTCTTTCTGAATTTCAGATATTGTTATATCTTTATTTTCATATATCAGAATATATGTTCTAAACTGATATTTTCTACCGTATGTGGCATTAATATATTTGATTCTCTGTTTATCCTTATCTGAAACATTTCTACCAATAATTGGATTCTGATTCATTGAATAAATTTCAGGATATTCATACAAACCAATTTGTTTTGCTTCTTCAGGAGAGATATCTCCCATTTTGAAAATGGTATGAGACTGACTTGCCTTTATCTTATTGGTATAACTATGTGGTGTGGTAATATCATATAGTGTTTCAACTTTACCATCCCAAAAGATATCATAAGCATCACCGTCTATCCTATGGTAATCTCTGTGCATATCTCTAAATACAGTTTTATTACCCATGCGTTTCTTTATTGTTTCATATTCTTTCTTGGATAGATGGTGTTCCCATTTGCTTTCATTATCTACATAGGTATATCTCTCACTATGGTACTCTCTTTCCCAAGTATAGTACACCTCAGTTTCGCCATCAGAATTGGTTCTTGTGTGCCTAACTTCAACCATTTCATCCCAAGGTTCATAATAGGTGATTCTATTAACATAACCACCAAGATATTCAGTGTCACTTGAGTTTACACTTACCATAATAAGTCTTGTAAACAATACAAAAAGCAATGATGGTAGAATCAAAGCAATATATTCCCACCAAACAATTTTCCTACTAAAAGCTATTAGTAGAAAAATTGCGGTTAAAAATGGTATTATATAAATTATGATTTCCATTTATTTTTTATTTAAAAAGGTCAATATCATCGTCAAGTCCTGTCTCCATTACAACTTTACTCTTGGAAGACGAGACAATTGTGTATTCAATTGTTGAAGTATTCTTAATGAACCAACGTGCGGGATAAGTATTACACAAAGTTGAATGTTCTCTGATGAGGTCAAGCATTCTCTCCTGATTCTTCTGGAATTCAGTTCTCAATACTTCAATACTCTGCATCAAATCCTTGTAGAGAGATGTATCGAAATTAGGATTCTGCTCAGTCACCCATTTCATAAGTGAACCGTCACCCTCTCCAGAGTAACGTCCCTCCATAATGGCAGGATAAATCTCAGTAAAGGCATCCTTATACTCATTAGAAACCTGTGCCTTCTGCTGAAGTACCTTCCACATCTTATCATGTACACCCTCTACCTTGCCACGCTGAGCCTCAGCCTGTGTTCTAAGGGTAATCTCTTTGTTGTTATACGAAAAATAACAAGTGGCAAATGTTCCAATGCCAAGTACTGCAATTACTGCAAGTGAAATCAAAATTATCTTCTTCATTGTATTAAAATTTAATTAATTCGTACTACGTTATAAACTATTGACCCATCATTGGCATCAACATAAAGTTGTGAATTACCGTTTTTTTCTATTCTTAGTCTCACATAATAATTGTATCCATTTAATCCTTGGACAAGATATTTCTCCTGAACCCCATCTGGGTCATAAGGTGCTGGTACCTGTCTAATCACACGATAGCATTGAACCTGTGGACTATGAATTGTGATAGTCTGATTTACAAAATCAAAACAAATTTTTACATCTGATGGTTCCCAATTTGACCATGTTGACGAATAAGCGGGTTTTGATGAAAACCCTGTTGCTCTAAACCATTGTGTAGTTTGTGCAAATGCGGAAGTTGTTGCAATTGCTAGAATAAGTGTTAAAATAAACTTTCTCATATTTTTGTGTTTTAATATTTCTTTTGCAAAGATACAATATTTTTTTATAATATGCAAATAAAAAAACCGTAGAGTTTTATCTCCACGGTTTTCATAATTCTCAAAAAAATGTTATTTAAGCAGATTGCCAATCATATGAGTAAATACAAGTAAGAAAAATATAACCTCAACGAGGAAATTACCACTGAAAACACCAAAACCAAGTGCAATTGTTGCAAGTACGGTTTTGTTGAATCTGCTTCGTGCGTCATTTTCACCTGTCTTGTAGTCATTCCACAATTTGACAAGTTTCTCTTTTGTAGTTGTGTATTTTTCAACACACCAATCTTTGATTTTAACAAACATATTTTTTACCATAATTTAAAAATGTTTTAATATCCTTTTGTCTGTACGTTAGAATAGAGAATGATTTTACCATCCACGTTAGCGTGTACTGTTGAACGTTTACCTTTATATCTCCAATTATCAAATTTATTAAAAAGACGTTTTAAATAAAAAAATCTTTGGTCATTTCTGTCTGGAAGAATAATATGCAAACCACCACTTGGTGTTTCATATTCATCAACAGGTGTGATTCCAACCATTTTAATCATATATCTAACCTCGTCCCATATATTTCTACCATCAGGACTTTTTTGATTTTTAGGAACATCTATGTCAATGAATAGGCGAGGTCTTTTAGTTTTCCATGATGGTCCATCTTTAGGTTCTCCTGCAACAATGTCACTTGCATGTGAATATCTTGCATCGTTAGGTCCCCACTGTATTTTCTTAACCTGTATATAATCGTTGGTTTCCTTCTCTGACCTTGGATTGATTGTTATATAAGCTCGTGCATTGTTCATTTCACACGCTTTAACAATATCAGGTTTAAGGTTCATAAGTTCATCCACACTTTTAATCCACCAACTATCAAGATACCATCCACCTGCGTGATAATTACCTTTGGTTTTATCATCATTAGGGTTATCTTTAAAACGTTTAATTATTTGCACAAAATAAAAGTCATCATCAGAGTTGAATTCTAACATTTTTGCAACTTTGTCAAAATTGTCAACTAAAACTTGTGCCTCTGAGAGAATTCGTTTGACAGATTCGTTTATTATATATTTAAGGTCTTTTTCTGTTAGTATCATTGTTAACTTTGTTTTACTATTTAATAAATATCATTATATTATATAAAATAGTGGATAATTTTATTATTTATCAGATATTTATAAGTTAAAAAGAACAAAATTCTATGGCAGAAAATAGTAATATACAAGGAAGAAATAGACAAGTCGGTACTAACTGGGCATCGGAATATCAAGCAGCAAGTGTATGGGTAACAAACGGTGCTAATGGTACTAAAATAATACATTTCGTTGGTTTTGACACTAATGTCCTTAAAAACGTATTGAAAGCAATATCAGATAAAAGTGATGTTCCAAGTAAAAGAACTGCTAAACCTGATATGGGTTTTATGTATTGTGCTTGGAAAGGACAAGGAGATAAATTAGAATTTCAAATAGTAACTTCTGCTGAAGATGGTGTTCAGCAGTTTCTTGATAGTGGATGGATTACAATGCAAAATGCATTGATTGAGGCAGGTGTTGACCCTAAGAAGGTTGACCCTCTCACAGATGAGATTGAGATGGAGATGAACGCTATGACACCTGAAGAAAAACAGGAAATGATTCAAGTTGCCAATCAATCTTTTGCTGAATTGTGGCAGGAATATCTTAACAAGATGAATGACCCTGAGACACAAGAAATGTTGAAGTTATTTGGACAAATCTATGGTGATACACGTTATGGATGGGTTTTAAGTATCCGAAACGTTATGATGGCAAGAGCACAGAAACCTGATGCAACCCATGTATTATCAAGAATTGAATGGAGAATTATGGGTAGAGGCATAAGACCAGGTGCTAAACCAATTTTTCTCTTTAGACCTGCATCTATTTTTGATTTCGATGAAAACGATATAGCAGAAGCACTCAGACAATGGGGACACAAAGAGGATAGTTTTAACGACCAAGGAGCAACTGTTAAACATGGCGTTAGAGTACAGGCAGACGCTAACACAAGAGATAGGAATTTTAGAAGCATATGGTATACAGCGTATGATATTTCAGATACCTATCGTTTTGATGAAGATGCTGAGGATACATTAATTACAAAACCTGGTATCACAAGTAATCTTGCTTATGCACTCAACGATAAAGCGATTGAGTTGGAGAATGAAAAACGTGCTGATAACGGTGATGAGAATGATGAACTAGGCGATAAAAGGAATGATGTTAACGAGAGAACACAAATTGCTTACGATGTCATTAAAGGATTGTGTAAAGAAAAGGGTATTGCGATAAATGAAAACCCTAATGGAAGTCTAAGTGGTATGTTAGTGGACGCTTTGATAGCATATTATAGACCTTTAATTAAACCAAAGGCAAACATCATTAAAGCAGAAAATATTACACAGTATGCAATGGATGCCACTCAATTGACTTTACTTATGACAAACACAGGTCTCGACCAGTTGAATCGTTTTTCACATGGTGTAGACTATAATGATAAAGAAGGCGATGCTTTAGGTAATGTAATCTCTCCTGTAGTAACTAAAATCAATAGACGTATTGCAGATATACAGCATAACAACGCAATCAAAAACGATGAGATGGAGCAGATGTGGATGCAGAGATTTGGCGGTGATACTTGGGGAAAATCTGATTTTGCACAGAAAAAAGCACAACAGGATGATATGTGGGCACAGGCAGAGGCTGAACGTGCAGCACAACAATCTGAAGTTGACCCTGAAGTTGCAAGGGCAGATAAAGAGGCAATGGTTAAGCGTGTAATGACAACACCTCAAGGTAGAAAAGAAGTCGGTGCTAATGTTAGTGGTTTACGTGGTATGGATAAAAAGATGAAAAAGAAACAACCTCAGGATAACACTGAACCACAGATGGAATGCAAACAACTTAAGGAGGAGTTCTATAGAGTATTTGATAAAATAAATCAACAGTTATTCTAAAGATATGGTTATTTCTGAAAATATATTAAGAAAATTAATACAAGAAAGTATTAATGAAGCGTTAACGAATCAGGACCGTCTTTCTTTGCACGTAAAAGGTGATTTAAGTGTTGATGATATAGAACAGGGAGTCCCTCTTTATCATAGACCTGCAAATAGTAATACAGGTGATAAATATGAAACCATTAAATCGCTAATGCAAACAGGTTTTAGTCGTGAATACACTGGTAGTAATGGTGGAAATATGTATGGACCTGGTGTATATAATGTATATACATTAAGAAGTTCAAACGAAAAAGCAAGAGGTTACGGTAGTTTTATTGTTAGGTCTTATCTTTTAGGTGGATGGAAAGATTTCTTGGTGTTTAACATTGATATGGCTAAAGAAGTTTATGGTTCAGATTGGGAGATTGATAAACAAATTAAAAGGTTAATGCCTGAGAAATTAGCAAAAGAGGTACTTTCTAGATTTGGTGCATTAAATGCAAGACCCGACACATCTAATGGATTGTATAAGATAGGACGTATCTACATGAACGATAATTCAAGTTTATCAATAAAAACATCATCAATCGCCGTTAACATTACTGATTTTTTGGGCAGCAGGATAGCACAAACAAGAATTAGAGGAATTATATATTCTGGAGGACATGATGGCGAATGTGCTTTCGTTAGAAACTTTTCTGAGGTAATTCCTCATAGTTATTCAGAAGATAATGGAAAAACTTGGAAAAAAGGTATTACCGATGAACTTGTTTGGAGAGCAGGACATGATACAGACGTTTTTGCTACTTTAAAAGGTTCAGGTCTTTTTGATGATGTCGCTGATAGAAGTATCAATGGTTTTGTTATTGTTAAAAAAGGTGGTAAATACAATTACTTTAATGTAGCAGAAAACGATATTATTTCTAAAGTATGGTTCGACAGGGCATTTAATTTTGATGATAATGGTGTCGCTGAAGTACAGTATGGTTCTAATTTCTTGAAAATTCAATATGATGAGTTTGATGAGGAATATATAGTGTTAGATAATAACGGTGATGGTGTTTGTTATTTGAATAACTTGCCTAATTATATCAATAAACTACAAAAAGAATCTTATATTAAAGATTTGGTTGGCAATATATTAAATGAAGCACAGCATTTTCAAGGTGGAGATGCTATATCAAGAGAAGAGCATTTCAAAGAAAGATTTCCTTATATGGTTTTCCATTTTGCAAATGATTTAATTAAAAATTTTGAAATAAAAGGTGCAAAAGTGTGGCCTGTTGATAGCACAGGTAATTATATTTGGATTACCATTGAAAAAAATGCATTATCCAATACAGTTAATAATAAAAAGTGGAATGAGGTCGTAAAGCGTACTCAGGACAAAATAGATAACTACGGTAAAGGTGGTAGTTGGAAATATGAGTATGTATATAGAGAAAATTTTAAAGCACCCGATGGTAAAGAATACGCAAGACTTTTAGTAAAAAAAGAACCTATTTTTATGGGTGAAACTTTTGATGATATTGACTAAAAATAATAAAAACCCCGCATTTTGCGGGGTTTTCTTTTACTCCTGACAAGGTGTCTCTGCAACTGTGTCTGTTGTTGCTACAGTGTCAGCAACTACGGTTGTATCAACCTGTGTTCCGAGAGTCTCAGATGCACACTCTGTGCGATTTGAGCAGCAGCAAGATGCGAAGCAAAGCATCGCTGCGACAATAATACCAATTTTTGTCATGTTAAATTTTGCTTTTTATGTTTTATTTTTCTTGTATATGTTTTAACTGACTTATGGATTCTATTTTTTGATTTGAATCCGTTACCGAAAATTTCTTTTTCGATTTCTCTGTCAGCAGATTTAATTGCTTTGATATAATCCGCTAGTGTGATTTTCTTTTTGTTTGTCTTTTTCATAGTGTTTTATTTTAAATGCAATTCTTGCGTTTGCTAAAACAACGTCAGAATCACAAAGTGTCCATACTGTATGTGGAATAAAGTCTTTATCTTCTGAATATGCGGGCCATGCCTGTACTATTTTATATTTGTCATCAATTGGGTCCAAATATAGAACATCGTATGTCTTTAGATATTCAATACCATCATTATTTTCATTCCATGCATCTACATCACATTCAAGTTTCAATGCATTATTCTTGATATTCTTACTTAAATTAAGACTTTTTTTAAGAATAACACGCTCTTCCAAGAGTTCCATATTCTCAAATGCAAGAATAGGAATGTAATGTGTCTCATTGAACCACTCACTAAAACAAACGTAAGAAAAATCAATTGATAACGCATCCGCATCAGGTTCATACTGATACCATTCAACTTCACCCGCCTTCATATTCAACAAACTTTTGATAGATGACATATCACAAAGTTCATCGTAAAGGCATGTCTTATGCTTTATCTGTATTTCACAAAACTGACGGAGTATAGGTGCGACAAATTTATTTATTTTTTTGATAATCTTTTTACTACCGTTTGTTGTTCGTGTTCTTTTCAGTTCATCCAATAAACCAAAAAGTTCATCTTTTTTGTTTTCCATATCAATTTTATTTCAAATGCAAAGATACAAATAATATTTTATAAATGCAAATAAAAATTAAATTTCATCTTCTATTAAAAGATACTTACGCAGTTCAGACTCTTTTTCTCGTGTTTTTTGATATAATTCTGTATCGAGTTGTTTTAACATATTTCTAAAGTGTTCTACGGAAATTTCACATTTTTCTTTACCTGCATAATGCCTATATTCGTTATTATATTTCTCCTTAAAAATCTCATATATAGTTTCCTGATTACTATCATAATCATTTATCAAGTGATTTACTACACCTTTTGTTTTATATTTTTTTGAAATTTGGTATAGATTCATTTGTTCTATGACAATATCAGGAACAAACTCTTTAAATTTATTGGACATATAATATCGCTCTTCGGATAAAAAGAGATTATCTCTATATTCTATATATTTTTGGATGAATTTATTCTTTAATTCTTCATTGTTAAATGTCATACATCCGTTAAAACAAGTTGCATTAAAATCAAATTCATCAACAATATCTGTAAAATTTTCAAAATAATCTTTATGCCAATCCATAAAGTAAGAATTATCTTCAGTGTTACTCATTCTTGATTCAGTAATTAAATCGAAAGAATCATCCGTAATTTCATTGAACATTCTTTGGGATTTAATCAAAACATCACCATCAATGTGAGTAAATGGTACTTCATTATCGTCAAGTGTAATAATTTTTGGAAATGCCCAACAAGGGCATTCTTTTTCATCAATGCTTTCAAAAGCAAGGATTTTCTCATCATATGGGGCGAACTCCATCATCGATAAGGCAAATTCATCACCATAAAATTTTATATATCCACCCCATTTTTTTACATACCATGCAGATATTGTATATAGGTATAGATTATTAATAATATTTAAATCACCCATGTCCCTTAAATTATTAAACATGGGTTTAGTCCATAAAGAGTGGATAAATGTTTTTTTATTGTTACTCATAATCTCTAATTGCTATGCCTGACGGGAATCTTGGAATACCATCGTCTGATAATCCTTGATATTTAACAGTCAGTTTTTTATTTATATATCTTTCTCTGTTTGAAAAATACTCACTTCTAAGTTTCTTATCACCTTTCGGTTTTACATTGAATTTTTTACCGTCTTTCGTCACACAAACAAATACAGCAGTACCTGCGTCTCTACCTGTTGCTTCAACTACATCAATTATATCAAACTCATCATCAACAAACTCTTTGTATTTAATCAAATTACTAGACTTAAACCCAAATTCATAGATTCCGTCACCATTTCTGATAATAATTCCTTCATAACCATCTTCAACACATTCATCGTGATAATGTTTTATATCATCAAAACTATTACAAATACGCCAACCGCTTATTTTAATAGGACCCTTATCAGGTAATTCATTAATAATACACAATCTATTTAATCTATTTGGACCAGGGTATACTATTGTACAATCGGTTTCATAATCACTGCAAGCATAAGGAAAAGTAGTAATTGAAGCAAATTTCATGTTCTCAACAGGAATGTCATATACTACATATGATAATCTACTTGTTGTTTCAGATTCCTTTTTAACCGCAGATACGATTTCTTGAAAGGTTAGTTCTTTGTGGTTGTAAAGTTCCCCATCTAAAGGTAATAGATATTTATGTTCATTTGCCCATTGCTTAATATGGGGGATGTTATACTCTTTTCCTTTTCTAGATAGAAGATGAATCTCACCATTTTCATCTTCAAACGTTAAACATCTCACCCCATCATATTTTGGTTGACATACACAAGGAAATTGTATTTTAGTTTCATCGTAAGAAATCGCCAACATTGGTTTCATGTTTCCTGACGCATCTGTATTATAAACAGTATCGTCTGATGGCATTTCTTCTGAATACCCCAAATCTTTTTGTTTCCTAAAACGTGATTCTGCCTCTAATAACGCCTGTTCCAAATAGGTTGTTTCGTTTGCTTTACCAATGTTCACACCTTTATCGAAAACATATGTATCAATGGTTTCTTTACCACCTATCTTACTCTGTTTTGTTGTTGTG
>JAEIGA010018322.1_pt1 | contig 10661 bp, 8 predicted proteins | sample 9270691 | NCBI WGS metagenome assembly JAEIGA01 (sample SAMN17057246, study PRJNA624740) | gut metagenome | biome: biome; isolation source: fecal sample | host: Bos grunniens | place: China: Xizang | collected 2019 | reverse complement strand
CATTGATTAAGTCTTTAAAAAGATGTCCTTTCACAACAACTTCAAAAAATCTCTACGTGCTCTAAAAATTGATTAAGTCTTTAAAAAGATGTCCTTTCACAACTGATAATGAGAAAGGATGGAAACCAGTTTATTGATTAAGTCTTTAAAAAGATGTCCTTTCACAACATGTTCATCAATACTGATTGTTGTCTGCTCATTGATTAAGTCTTTAAAAAGATGTCCTTTCACAACATTGGTACTTGTACACGAGAATCAGCAGGATTGATTAAGTCTTTAAAAAGATGTCCTTTCACAACAATGATAACGCCTTTCCTATCTGCGAACTGATTGATTAAGTCTTTAAAAAGATGTCCTTTCACATAAAACATCCAGTTGTATTTTAAATTTTCAAAGATCAATCTAATTGATGGTGTAATTATATCATCTCTCGCACCTGCATTTAAAATAAATCACTAAAAAAACTCTAATTGGACAGGTTGCGCTGCGGGCTTCTTCACTTTCTTTCCATATAGCGTCTTCATCTCCCCGAATTGACGGTCCGTAACCGCCAACAATGAAACAGTCCCGTCTTCAGGAGTCATCATTTTAACTCGCCTTTCATGCACCTCCATATTCTCCTTTGATGCACAATGTCGAATATAGACCGAATATTGCAACATACTAAACCCATCTTTAAGAAGGCCCTTTCTAAACTGAGCTGCCCTTCTTCGCTGAGTTTTTGTTAATACAGGCAAATCAAACATCGCATAAAGCCACACAGTTTTATAATGACTAATACTTGTGAATAAATCTAGTGAATTTTTATATCCTTTCATCAGACTTTGACTTTCGGATATTCAATATCTTCATCCTTACCAGAAATTACCCTAACTATTGACGCTGCCGTAAGCGAAAGCGCATTCATTAAAGGTCGCTTCATCTTACCTATTTCAACATCCATCACTAACAATCCAAGCAACACCCTCTTCATTTCTGGTGTAAGCTCATCACTACTTTCAAATACACTATAATTCTCTAATATTAGCATATCTACAAAAGGTCTATAGGGCTCCATAATATCATCGGCGAGACAATACGGATCATATTGATTATGATGATGTATACCTATCATACAATTAAGCCCCGCAGAAACTAAAGCTCTCGCGACAGCAGCCCTTAATATTGCATATCCATAATTGAGTGCCGAATTTGGCATTGGTCCAGTGGGAGAGCGATGAAATGGATTCATCTCATCCATCGTAAAAATGGTGAAATATGCTCTAGCAGCCTGAGCCTCAAGATTAGCAGGATCTCCTCTTTTAACCTCTTTAGACCACTTTATCATGTCTCGCCCAAGTTGTGAATTGTACCTCTTGGCAACGCTTCCTTGATTATATATTTTTCGCCTAACTGTTTGCGCCCATAAAATATCTTTCTTTACTTCCGACAACCCGATTTGCATTGCCATCACCTTTTGACACATTGTATGACCAGATACTGGCAAAAGATAAGAGCTTGGCATATGAGACGCATCACAAATCACAACTGCCACATTAGACATGCTAAGCTCGCGTAGCAATACTGTTGAAACAGTTATCAAAGGCGACTCTAAAAGAACAAATCCTATATCCTCTATCGAAACTTGCGACGAGCGACCATCTTCACCTTCCCATACTAACTGGCGAAGATGAAGACGCAGCTTACCAGAAGTCGTGAAAACTAATGTGCGTTTTATCATCGATTCAAAAATTGAATTTTACCATCCAATGAAATATTAAAATCGCGACCTTCAAACAAAGCATTATCTATATATGTTTTAGGACTAATCAATAACAATTCATGAGGACTATCATAAGAAATCGAAGACTGCCCGTCTTTATTCTTTTTCATAGCTAATAAGTCCTTGCTTAAAACTGTCGCCATTCTCGCTTCTCTATGATGTCGCAATGTCATGCGCCCAGAGTCCTCAAACTTACGGACAATATAAAGTCTCTTAGACAATGAGTCTTGAGATAGACTAAATAACTCTTCCTTAGTCTTCTCAAAAAACAACACCGCCATACCAGGACGTATTAGCAAAGCATCCTTCCCTACATCAACACCATTAGCACCCTCCTTCAAAGATATATTACGCGGCACTACCTTACCTTTTGAGTCTCTTGTTATAACTAATTCTAATAAATCTCCACCAGATCCATAAACGGCATTATGTAGCGGATTTTCACTTACATTATTATGTTTACGTATAGGATCCGGATTCTTACCAAAAACAACCCTAACCTTCTTCATGGAGATTCCGCCTACATCTGGTGTACCATTCTTATCTTTAGGCCCCCAAAACTGCTTAGTAGTGGCTATTTTATCTGCATCAACACCCTGAGCTAAATACTCATCAATCTGAAGAGCCAATGTCTTTCCAACAGCTGGATCAACAGCATTTTTCGCTAACGCCTGCAGGTCAGCTAATTTAGCTACTGAAGATATCGTCTTTCTTATTACAGTAACGGTCTTTCCCCGCATATTAATTTTTCCATATAACGTATCATCATGCAAGCTACCTCTTACCGTACTTCCACAAGACATAACCTTACAAACCACCGATCCATCAGCTCGATTGACTGGAGTCGCTAAGCGCAGATTCTTCCTTTTTGCAGATTTTTGATAAGGAGTAATTTTTCTGTTAAGAGGAATATGCCTTACAAGAATATTCTCTCTCGCCTTATATGCTAACGACCCAAAATCTTCATACGGAGGGGTACAAATATACTGGCTATCATCTTCTAACTTACCTAAGGTCTCACAAATATCAGCGAACCGCTTATTATCTAATGCCGCTATTACAATAGCATCCATAGCATGATGCGTATGATCACTGCGATCCTTTTTCTCATTAGACTCCTGCATTCCCCAAGCTTTTCTTGCAAATGCTACAGCAGCTCCATTGCGCGGATAAACCTTCGGATAACGTTGTTTTAGAAATTCTATCGCAAACTTAGTTATCGATCCTGTATCCACTAACTGACGCGGCATAAACGAAGTCTCTTGCGCACGCTCCGCCGTTATACGAAAGAACCCTATTTTCTTCTTCAAATAAGTGCGCTCTAAATCATACATTAAAAACTTCTGTCGCTTTCGAGCATACGCGTCAGGATCTGTGCCTCGTCCTCCTCTATTGTTTGCACAATTCTCCTCCAACGATGCGAGTGTAGCCTCCCAATCCTTTAAGACCTTTCCTGAGAATAATGCGGGATATTCAAGCTTTGCCTCATCGTCATACCATGCCTCTTCAGCATTAGGACATTCGCTCGGCAATTTCTTTTTCTTAACATTGCGATTATAATGAGACTCACACAATGTCATATTCGACTGTTCGTTTGTACCACCTCTTGCTCTTGGTAGCGTATGCTCTATATCGCAGTCTTGAACCATTTGCTTAAATGAGATTTGCTGCCCTGTATAAACGCTAAAATGCCTTTGCTCTTCCCATAGTAAATATCTCAATATAAGATCATCATCAATATTAGATGTCATACCATTGATCTTAAGAAGTTCAGCTAATTCTTTCTTAGCTTCATCACGCTTCTTCGCTATCTCAATATTTCTCTTTTCGATAGCGCGGCACATATTCGCCGAGTTCACCGTTCGCGCCAACTCAATATTAATTACCGTATGCGCGTCAATCGTCCCATTTGCACGAAGCGTATTTACTAATCGCCTTAGCATTGTAAGCGAATGTAATACCATGGGATTTTTAATTGACCCCATATTTACGGGAGGCAACACTGGATTGTCTAAATCAGTTATAGTCTTATCAATATATAATTTATCATACGCTGTCTCAAATGACGCATCCGCCGCGCCAATCGAAATCCAAAATTCGTGTATAGCCGATTTCAAACGATCTGTTAACGAAACAATCTTAGGCGCATTCTTTGAAAATTTAAACTCATCTCTCTGCTTATGATACTCCTCTGTTTCTCGTTTAATAATAGCAATGATCTTACTTTTATTTGAGCTCCATTCAGGTATAATCTCCGGCATCTTCGCCAAATAAATAGCCTCATTTAATAAGTATCCCTCCTCAAGCCATGGCAATATAAGATTTATGGCATGAAGCGAATATCGAGCGCGTTCAGTAGACGGATTTATACGAACAAACGCACGCGCTTTCTTATCATCAAACCCCCATCTTTTTTTGGACCACGCCTCTAACATCAATAAATCATCAAAATCAACTGAAGCATTTAATGCTATTTGCCATTCATTTTCAGGAATTCCTAAATCTTCAAACCTCTTGGTAACCTCCAGAATCGGAACATCAGCATAATCTCGATGATTAGCTACCCAAAAAGAATCACCCTTCGCACAGAACTCCTTGTTAAAATCCTTCATTAAAGCCCTCACGCCATCTTTAATCGATGTAACGCGCTTCATCTTACTAAGAATAAAATCACGCTGTTCCTGCGTAAGCGGAATAAATTCGCCTTCTGTCCCATTCTTTCGAACCTTAAAATTATTTAAAAAGCAAAGCGCCCTAAATCTCTCAAATGACGGATGGCTTTCAAGACACCTGCGATACTTCTTGCTTTTCTCCAATTCACACCAACCTACTAAATGACGTTGAATTCGAAGCGGTCTCTGGAAGAATAAAATGCTACGCATCTTCTCTCGTAATTCAGGTGAAACAATAGCCTTCTGTTTATCACAAATTACATCAAACTCTCTTTCATAGTGCGCTTTTCTATCAGTCTTTTTATCGCGCACTTTCTCACCTTTCTGATACAATTCATAAAAATATTGACCAAGAGTTTTCTCACCCATTAATTCGGTTAATTCCTTAATACCCTTTTTAACCTCACCTAATTCAGTTTCTTTTTTCGGTTTTGAATTGATTTGGTCTGCAGCATCATATTCCGCCAAAAGTTCTTTTTTAGAACTCTTAAAGCCACGACGTTGCGCTATGTGATATATAGCACGTCCAAACGAATACGCATCTATAGGTCTCTCTGCTGCATCCTTTCTATCAACATAAGGATTTTTCGTATAAGTTGCTGAAAGCCAATCCATAAAATCCTTATCGTCAACAGGATATACGCCATCCTCCTTCCACTTTTTCAAGCTCGAAAGAGACATTGGGCACATATCATTTTCTATTAAAAGCTTTAGAATATGGAATTTACGATATCTCCTACGCCTAATTAAACGCCTGGCCGCCCTTCTCATTCGACGCTCAGCAGCACGCGACATTAAATTGCCTGACTTATCTCTATCCATACCCTCTGGAAAAACAACAACACCACAATCAATAACATTAGGAGCATAATCACCTCGAGGAGCCTTCTCAATTCTCTCATCGTCTAATACGGCCCAACCTATTGAAGAAGTACCTAAATCAATTCCTAATCTTTTCATTTCCAACTTCCTTTTTTGTCAAATTGACTAAGCACAATTCTATATGCTAAAATAAGTTCGTCTTTTCACAATAAGGCTATATGCCGTAGTCGAAAGACTTGCCTGGTACTTACTCAGTATCGGGTCTTATTTTTTATAGAACTTTTACAAAACATCCGTTGTATTTCACCTAACCTACATTTTAGTATACCAAAACCAATTCTCTCTCACCACTCTAAAATATTCCTATACAAGAAGTCTGGTGTGTGGCTTATCTTCTCCAAGGCAAGTTTATCCTGCGTTTACTTCTGGACAAGCCATTGTAATTGATTATTCAGTTGTGCATTGCGCTTAGTCTCTTGCGACCTTAGACGCAATAAAAATCTGAACAACCTATTATGTCATCTCCCACGGTTACCCAACATATAAAACTATGCACCTCGGCACCTCTATGTTTAAAACAAAATTTGCCAAAAGTTATTGATTTGACTTGCAGATACTTTCAAAACCTGCGTTTTGCTTTAGACACGATAGAGATTTCTTTGTGGGCCCTAAGATTTTTTAAGAAACTGTGCAGTAAGCAGCTGAACGCCCAGAGGAGTTTAACTAAAGCTACTCACACGGGCGAATACGTAAGGTTGCTCCAATCGAATCGGCTATGCTTTTACATTCTTCTTGTTCTTTTATCGTTGTAACAGGACTTCCAACAATAGATAAAACTACATTTGGCACATATTTACAACAACATGATGCAAAATCTATAACCGCCTGCCAACTCTGAAGCCCAAAAGACGGACGACACACTTTGCAATATTGTTCAGGAGTGGAACTGTTAAGAGAAACTGAAACTGTGTCAATAAGCCCCTTGAAACAGCTTGCAATTGAAGATGAATTAATCAAATCTCCCAATCCATTGGTATTAAGCCGAACAGGCATTGAAGGATTTATCGCCTTGATTTCACGAGCAACCGCAAGTACAAGTTCAAGACGCTCTGTAGGCTCCCCGTACCCACAAAAAACAACTTCCTCATATCGATTAATATCAACCGATGAAAGTGCAGATAAGACTTCGGATAATTCAGGTTCATAATCAAGCCACAATGATTCTGATCCGTAAACCCCTGACGCCTTATCACGCAAACAAAATACACAACTACACGGGCAACGATTAGTAATATTAAGATATAAACCGTTTTTTACAGTGTAAACTATATTCATCATTGCCATTACTCCACAAACAACAACTATTAAACACCAAAAACCTTCTTGCAATCATCTGCGATGGCACGCTTCAACTCATCAATGGAATTAAATTTACGCTCTGGGCGTATAAATTCAATAAACTCCACTTTACAATATCCCGATTTAGGCAAATCATCTGGTAAATCTTTAAAATGCAACTCTAACACTTTACTCCTCCACGCATCTAAACCCATGGTTGGAGCATACCCAAAATTAGCGATTGCCCTGCAGCCACATGCCGACACCTCATACACCCCTGAAGGAATCTGCTGGATTTCTGATGCAAGTTGCATATTTACAGTAGGAAAACCTATCTTGGTGCCGACACCCTTTCCCGATACAACAAGTCCCTCAACAGACCAAGCTCGTCCCAACATTCGGTTGGCGCGGATTATATCGCCACTATCAAGGGCAGAACGAATGCAAGATGAAGAAACGCGCTCACCATCAACTTCAACATACGAAACAACTTCTACATCAAAGCCGTGTGCGCGCAAAAAATCGGCATCGCCTTTCGCTTCCTTGCCAAAACGCCAGTCAGCGCCGCATCTTATCTTTGAGCACCCCTCAAAAAACACAAGAATGTCTTCTGCTGAAACTTGAGATAATTCTTTGGTAAACTCGATTGCAATTACTTTGCCTACACCACAGCCCTTTATCGCTGATTCCTTTGCGCCATACGACATAATAAGTGACGGCTCACTGCCAGGTTTAAGCACCGAAAGCGGATGATTTTTAAATGTCAACGCAACATCTGCCCCATGCAAAATCCTTCGATGCCCCAAGTGTACACCGTCAAAAAAACCTGCCGCAACTACTGTGGACATATTAAAACGACTTGGTGAAAGCTCTGACAAATGATGGCAAATCACTCATTTCGGCTTGAAGAAGCTTATCAAAAGGAACTGCCTCGTCAACACTCCAATGACCAACCCTAATTCTACGCAACGATTCTAATGACGCACCGCAACCAAGCGCCTCTCCAAAATCATTAACGAGCGTACGAACCAAAAGCCCCTTGGTGCCGGAAACAGAAAAGCCTACAGAATTCTCCGCATTTGACGATGCCTCAATTTCAAATTTGTACACATGGGTCAAAAACGGTTTGTGCTCACCTGTATCGGCTATATCATAACTGGCCGTACCCTCTCGACGAATACTGCACCAGCGGCTTTCTGTTTGAAACACATCGCCTCTGAACTCCTTGATAACATTCAATTTGAGCGAATCAAAATCGCTCGGTACGGGACGCTCCGAAATAACCTCACCATAGATGTCATGTGTATTAGTGCTAAGCCCGAGACGCATTGTGCCAACATAGGACCGATCCGACCCCATAATCTCGCCAGTATAGCGATTGGCATCATTGAGGAGCAGAATAAAAAGTCCCGAAGAAGAAGCATCAAGCGACCCGCCGTGCCCAACTTTAACAAGATTAAATTTACGCTTAACCGTCTTAACAACGGTTGAAAACGAAATCCCAGCGGGCTTGTCAACAAGTATAAGCCCGCTTAAATCTTCAAGAATTTTAAGCTGGGTCAGATTGGCCATCGCTACTTGGCTCCTCCTCCGCAATTGGAGGCAGCTTATCGAGAAGCGCAAGCACGGCATCACCGCGCTCAAGCGAACGATCAAGTTTAAACACCAGACGCGGAGTAAACTTCATTTTGACTTCACGATTAATCGCCTGCTGAAAGAATTTTGCACGAGCAGTCAAATGCTTAATCGCCGTCTCCTTGAGTTTGTCATCACCAAATATGGACACATTCACGGTGGCATCCCTCAAGTCCTTGCCGCACTTAACTGACGTTACAGTAATAAGCCCAGGCGAAACACTGTCGCCCTGCATTACCGTATACATTCTTTCTGCAATTACCCGCCTAAGCAGCGAGTCTATTCTCTGAAGTCTGTCTACACTCATAAGCTGCGAGGCAATTGCTCCATCTGATAACATTCAATGGTATCACCAACGGCAAACCCTTCGAAGTCAAGGAAGCATACACCGCATTCTTGCTGACCTGCAACTTCTTTGACTTCGTCCTTGAAGTGACGCAATGTATGAACCTTGCCTTCCCATACCTGCTGCTTGCCACGCTTAATACGATAAAGTTCCTTGGCAACAAGCTTACCATCAAGCATCTGCGAACCAGCAATCTTGCCAAGTTTACCAATGTCGTATATTGCCTTAATCTCGGCATGACCAAGTACAACTTCCTTGTATTCGGGAGGAAGAAGGTCGAGCATGCAATTTTTAACATGATCAAGCAACTCGTAAATAATACGGAAGGAGTTGATCTTAACGCCATCATGGCGAGCCTGACTCTGCACGCCAGAATCATTTGAAATATTAAATCCGACTATGATTGCCTTGCCAGCTGCAGCTGACTTTACATCGGTAAGGGAAACATTGCCTGTCCCTGTTCCAATAATCCTAAGCGAAACCTTTTCGCTCTTAATCTGCCCGAGTGCCTCAACGATCGCCTCAAGAGAACCCTGCGTGTCAGACTTAACAACCACATTAAGCTCTCTCTTACCCTCTGCGGCCATGCGGCTCATCAACGCATCAAGAGTTGCTGCCTTTGACGTTGACAATTCTTGTTCCTTACGCTCGCGAGCAGCCTCTTCCGCAAGTGTACGAGCACGCTTTTCATCGAGCATTACGCGGAATTCCGCACCAGCATCTGGAACACCAGAAAGACCAGTGGCCTTTACAGGCGTTGACGGAGGAGCTTCCTTTATCCGGCGGCCATGATCGTCAATAAGTGCGCGAACCTTGCCAAAATGCTCTCCTATCAAAAGAGCGTCGCCTACTTTAAGAGTTCCGCCTGTTACAAGAAGCGTAGCGCACGGACCAAGACCTTGCTGCAACTCGGACTCAATTACATAACCATTTGCACGGCGCGAAGGATTGGCGGTAAGTTCAAGAACTTCTGCCTGAACAAGAATATTTTCAAGAAGCTCATCAACACCCTCGCCTGTCTTACCAGAAACAGGACAACAGATTATATCGCCGCCCCAATCTTCTGGTGTAAGGCCCTTCTTCTGGAGTTGCTGTTTTACACGATCAACATTTGCCGTAGGCTTATCAGCTTTCGTAATGGCAACCATTATCTGGACACCGGTCTGACGCGCGACAGCTATACACTCTTCAGTTTGAGGCATTATGCCGTCGTCAGCAGCAATAATCAACACTGCAATATCCGTAAGCTGTGCACCACGGCTACGCATTGCGCTAAATGCTGCGTGGCCAGGAGTATCAAGGAATGTTATCTTCTTACCCGCTATCTCTACCTGATAGGCACTGATTTGCTGAGTAATTCCGCCAGCTTCGCCTGCCGCAACATGCTCCTTGCGGATCCAGTCCATAAGCGTGGTTTTACCATGGTCAACATGACCAAGGAATGTAACAACTGGCGCACGAGGCCTAAGAGTCTCTGGTGCATCCTCTGGAATCATATCATCGGCGTCAATAGCCTTCAATACTGGCTTAGCTGCAGATTTGTCGCGAGCATGCTCAATTGTAACCTTAAAGCCGTATTTTTCAGCAATCTTTGTAGCAATATCTGGCTCTACCCGCTGATTGATGGAGGCAAGAATCTTCAATGCCATCAAATCTGCAATAAGACGATTGGGCTTGATATTAAGCTTTGCCGCCAAATCTTTTACGATAACCGCGCCACGAATAGAAATCTCGCGCGCATCCTCATTTACGCTGATGCGACCGCCAGGCTGAGGCGCAGGCGCGGGAGTGCGCATAACGCGCTTGTCAAATGCTCTCTGAGCATCGCGCCCCTTCTTATCTTTACGATTACCGCGGTCCTCTGAATCATAATCAACGACTTTGGGCGGACGTACTTTAGGCTGCGCCGCCACTGTAATTTTAACTGCAGGCGGAGTAACTGCATGCTGCAAAGGCCTAAAACCAGCAGAAGAAAGACCAACCTTAGGGGAAGGTGCTGGCTTGGAAACTGCAACATGGGGTTTTGCACCGGGAGCAATACGAATAACAGGCTTCTGCGGCGCAGCTGAAACAGAAATTTTAGGTG
>JAEIGA010018321.1_pt1 | contig 10662 bp, 8 predicted proteins | sample 9270691 | NCBI WGS metagenome assembly JAEIGA01 (sample SAMN17057246, study PRJNA624740) | gut metagenome | biome: biome; isolation source: fecal sample | host: Bos grunniens | place: China: Xizang | collected 2019 | reverse complement strand
TCTTCTTCACGGGAAGCCAGTCGGTCGGACGTGAGGTTCTGCGCCGCACGGCGGAGCATCTGACACCCGTTGTGCTGGAGCTCGGCGGCAAAAGTCCCTGCATTGTCGACAAAACCGCCAATCTTCCGCTTGCCGCAAAACGCATCGTCTTCGGCAAATACGTAAACTGCGGTCAGACCTGCGTTGCGCCCGACTATATTCTCTGTGACGCACAGATCAAGGATGCGTTTGTCAAAGAAGTCAAGGCGCAGATTACCGCACAGTTCGGTGAAAAACCGCTTGACAACAAGGACTTTGGCAAAATCATCAACGAAAAGCACTACTCCCGTCTGCTTGGGCTGATCGATGACGCAAAGGTCGTACACGGCGGAGAATCGGACAGCGCATCGTGTCGGATTGCGCCGACCGTGATGGACGGGGTCACGTGGGATGACGCTGTCATGGGTGAGGAAATCTTCGGTCCGATTATGCCGATTCTGACCTTTGAACATTTTGATGCGATGATCGATGATCTCAAGCAAAAGGACAAGCCGCTGGCGCTGTACCTGTTCTCCTCCGACAAAGACCACATGCGCCGTGTCACAACGGAGCTGTCTTACGGCGGCGGATGCATCAACGACGTTGTCATTCATCTGGCGACCTCGGAAATGGGCTTCGGCGGTGTCGGGGAAAGCGGCATGGGTGCCTACCACGGCAAGCGCGGCTTTGATGCGTTCACCCATTACAAGTCGGTCGTTGACAAGAAAACATGGCTTGACCTGCCGATGCGCTATCAGCCGTATACGAGTAAATTGTATGCTTGGATGCTGAAGATGGTATTAAGATAAGAAAGGAGTCCCAAATGAAACTGCAAAAACTGATTCCCGCACTCAATGTGCTTCTCATTGCCGTCATCTGCATCCTCAATTATTTCTATCAGAAAAACGGCTTTGACTTTGCGCTGAAATGCACCTGCTCGGGACTGTTTGTCCTCCTTGGGCTTGTCAACTGCGTCTATGCGTTTTCCGCACGCAAAGGGGATCGCCGATTCGGTGTTTCGATGCTGCTCGGTCTGTTCCTTGCGTTTCTCGGCGATGTTCTGATCGGCTATGACTTCATCGTCGGCGCAGGTGTCTTTGCACTGGGACATATCTTTTTCGTCATCGCCTACGGATTCCTCCTGCGCCCGCGGATCCTTGACGTGATTGTGAGCGCGGTACTGTTTGTCGGCGCGGCAGCGTTTCTGCTGTTCTCGCCGCTCTTGACCTTTGACGTTCCCGTATTCCGCATCGTCTGTCTTGTCTATGCGCTGATCATCTCATCCATGCTCGGAAAAGCCGTCGGCAATGCGCTCGCGCACAAAACTCTCACGACGGTCACGCTTGCCATCGGCAGTGCGCTGTTCTTCTTCTCCGATCTGATGCTCGTCTTTGACTGGTTCATCGGGCGGTGGGACTGGACCGACAACGCCTGCATGGGTACGTACTATCCCGCCCTGTGTCTGATGGCACTTTCCGTTTTTCTGCAAACCCGAAATCACAAAACCACAACATAAAGGAGACCCCTCATGAGCGTGAAAATCATCGTAGACTCCGCATCCGACATCACCACAGCCTTTGCCAAAGAGCACAACATCGGCTTTGTTCCCCTGAAAACCACCCTTGGCGACACCGAATACCGCGACGGCATCGATATCGTCCCCGACGAATTTTTTGAAAAGCTCGAAGCCAACAAGGAGCTTGCGCGTACCAGTCAGGTCAATCCGGGCGAATTTGCCGAGGTGTTTGACCGTGCGGTCGCTGACGGCGATGAGGTTGTCGTCATTACCATGTCCGGCGCACTGTCGGGAACGTATCAGAGTGCGGTCATCGCGGCGGCAGACTATCCCGGAAAAATCTTCGTCATCAACAGTCTGACGGCGACGGCGGGCGAACAGGTGCTGATCGAACGCGCTCTGCAGCTGCAGAAAGCGGGAAAATCTGCTGAGGAAATCTACGCAGAGCTTGACGATATCCGTCACCGCATGCGTCTGTTTGTACGGCTAGAAACGCTGGAATATCTGAAGCGCGGCGGCAGAATCTCTGCGGCAAGTGCGTTTGTCGGCGGCATGTTGAGCATCAAGCCTGTCCTGACGCTCAACGGTGAGGGCAAGCTCGAGACGGTCGGCAAGGCGCGCGGCATCAAGCAGAGCCACAAAATGATGAACGACAGTATTCTCGCCTGCGGCGGCATTGATTTTTCCATGCCTGTCGTGATGACGTATGCAGGGGATCTGAACGACGGCGCGGTACAGCGGTTCCTCGATGACAGCACCGAGACCGTCGGCTGTCATGCGGATCGGATCAAGCGCGGACAGCTCGGATGCGTCATCGGTACGCATACCGGTCCCGGCGCGATTGTCATTGCATTTGTGCCCAAGAAAGCATAAGGGAATAAGAAAAATCCGGAGATGTGCAAAAACGGCATCTTCGGATTTTTTTCGGTTATCATTGTTTTCAACGCATGATTCTCATAAAGCTGCTTTTGAGCAGATTGGGCGTTATTCGGCGGAAGATGCTTCTGTCATGGACGCTTCCTTTGCCGCCGCATTGCGTTCGGTCAGGACAGAGCCTGTGTACAGCATGACAAAGTAGCCGAGGGCGGAAAGCAGCGTGATCTCTGCCAGCGGCTGGAGCAGGGTAATGACGTCCCAGATATCGCCGGGCGCACCGACCTCTCGGATCTCCGTGACCATGTTTGCCACACTCGGAAGGAAGCGGAAGCCAAACAGCAGGGCAGTCATCCACAGATACAGACGGCGCAGGACGTTCTGTCGGCGTGCGGCGGCATCCTCAGCGGTGATTTCCACGTGCAGACGGGTATCTCCGTCCGGCATCTGTGCGGCTTCGGTTTTGCCGGCAGTATACGCAAGGGGATTTTGGCGGAAGCTTTGGCGGGGCTTCTGCGTGCGCTTGTTTCTCTGGAACGCATAACGCAGAAAGGCGCACAGGAAAATCAGACACAGGCAGGTGAACAGGGAAAGCAGGTAATTGAGCGCCCAGTAGGACACATAGAAGATCAGATTGCTTTTGACGGCGGTGGTGCCCGACAGATACAGAAATTCAAAAATCCCCGCGGCGTAGCTCACGGTTGCCGATACCAAGATGAGGATGATCGGCAGACCCGACTTTTTCACGCCGTAGCGCATGACACTGTAGCCGAGAATCCCGTAGGAGGCGGCCTGATAGACATAGGAGAGGATCAGCAGAAGATAATAGAGGATCCACTGCAGAACCACAACGGCGGTTGTCGGATAGAACACCGCGAGGTAGGTATCGACATAGACGTTCACGGCACGGAGCAGACCGTCGATGAGCAGAGGGGCTGCCAGCATGCAGATCAGCGATGCCAGACGGATATCGGAAAGCATTTTCTGCTCCGCACGGAGAGGAGCGCGGCTATGGTCGGGCTTTACCCGGGGTATGTTTGTTGGATGGATTGTTTTCATGGTCGTTTGGACTTTCAGTTGGATTTGTTTCGGTTGGCATCCAGATAATTCTGCAGGATGATCTGGGCGGAGAGGGTATCGATGACGGTTTTGCGCTTGCCGGACTTGATGTTCGTTTCGTTGAGAATCCGATGTGCCGCGGCGGTCGACAGCCGTTCGTCAAACTTGACGATCGGAATATCGGTCATGCCACCAAGCAGCTCGACAAAGGACTGAATCTTTTCCGCGCGCGGACCGAGTGTTCCGTTCATATTGATGGGGTTGCCGATGACGATCAGACCGACATCGTGTTCTTTTGCCGCCGCTAAAATTTCTTCGGCGATCTTGGGCGGGTGTCCCGATTTGATGTAGCCGATGCCGCCGGCTAAAAATCCGAGCGCGTCGGACACGGCAAGACCGGTTCTGGCATCACCGAGGTCGACACCGAGGATGCGTTTCTGCATGAGTGGTTCTCCTTTGGTATGTAGTAAGTTATGCGTGATGGAATGGATATGATGTCAACCGAAGTGCTACACCCGTTTTGGTGCTGACATCTTTTTCGGTTGACAGGAGTGCTCAACAAAGCCGCAGGTTATGCGGTTTCCGCCTGCTCCGAAAACGGCGTTTTGCGGACAACGAGCTTTTTGATGTGCTTGTACTGCGGCAGTTGTGCATTGACATCACGGACGATATCGAGCAGCAGCGTCTTTGCGCGCGCGGTATCCTCCTCGGAAAGCGTTTTCAGCGCATCGCTGTCGGGCGTTTCCGTTTGCAGGGAAAGCGCCGCCGCAAGCTGTGCAAAATCGGGATAGACCGAAACACACAGCGTCAATTCCCCACCTTCGCCCTCCGCATAAACCTTGCATGCGGAAACGAGCGGATGGGCGGAAACGTACGATTCCAGCTCCGCGGGGACAATCTTCTTTCCCGTCGGCAGGACGATGACGGGCTTTTCGGTGCCTGTGATGCGGATGGCGCACGATTCGGTCATCTGCGCAAAGTCGCCCGTGGAAAGCCAGCCGTCGTGCAGGACAGCCGCTGTCGCTTCTTCGTTTTGATAATAGCCGAGCATGACCGTCGGACCCTTGATGCACAGCGCGCCGATGCCGTTGTCGTCGGGGTCGTCGATGCGCACCTCAAGACCCGGAATCGGATATCCGACATCGTCGGGGGCGCGGTACTTGTCATGGTGCATCAGCGCAATCGGGGAGGCTTCCGTCAGTCCGTAGCCGGAATAGACGGCATACCCGTACTTTTCCAGCTGTCGGAACACACTTTCCTTCAGCGGAGCCGCACCGACGATGACCGCGCGCAGTCTGCCGCCCAAGAAGCTGTGTACGGTGGAATAAATGCTGCGGCGGGACTTCTCGGCGGTACGCTTTGAGACAATGCCGAGGGTGTTTGAGACGATGCCCGTCGCGGTTTTCTGAACACCGAGCAGCAGTTTTCCGCCGCGCGCCTCGGCATATCCTTTTTCAATGAAGCGGGAAAGGAACTCGACCACCGCGGGAACGGTGACCATGACGGTCGGACGGAAGAGGGACAGGTCGGAGGGCATACGGCGGACGGAATCGTTGAAGGCAACGGATGCACCGCAGTACAGCGCCGACATGGATGTGGTGATCTGATAGACCTGATGCGGCGGCAGATGGGAAAGCATACGGTCGTCCTCACGGATGCGGAACCGACTGCACACCGCCATGATGTCCGCGCAGAGGTTGTGCTGGGACAGCATGACACCTCTCGATATCCCCGGGTTCCCTGCGGTATAGACGAGCACCCCGAGCGCATCGGCATCCACCGTGTGATTTTCATAAGAACGGCTTCCGGCTTCGCGCAGTGCATCGCCCTGGGACAGATACGTGTCGGCAAGGGACAGCGGCATCTTCAGAAGACCGTCAAGCGTGACCGCCGAGAGCTTGTCGCGCATGTCGTCCTCATAGAGAATCGCGTCACATTCCGCGTCGGTCAGAAATTTCGTCAGCGCCGCGGCACTCCATTCGCGGTCGAGCGGGACGGCGACACCGCATCCGCATACGATCGCAAGAAACGAAATGGACCAGCGATAGGAATTTTTGCCGCAGACGGCGATTTTTTTGTGTTCCAGTCCCATCGCGCACAGATATGCCGCAAGACTTTTGACGTCACGTGCCATGTCGGCATATGTGCGGGCGGCAATACCGTCCTCGGCAAGCGGATCGCGCCACAGATAGGCGATGTTGTCATCATACCGCTGTTCCATGCCGTCGAGCAGATCACGGAAATCGCGGATTTCCCATGTGGGATATTCGGGTGTTTTGTGTTTCATCGCAGCTTCCTCCTGCATCATTTCGATTTGTTATCCATCAGTATACCACAAAATTGTGACAGAATCATGAATGATAAGGGATGTTTGCGGAAAATTACAAATTTTGAAAATCCGAAAATCCCTTGACAAAGTGTGCAAATGGGTGTATAATCTTCATTATTCATGAGATTTTATGCATCAAAAAGGAGAGACCTATGCATCCGCACATTCCGATTGTCGACTGTCACTGTCACATTTATCCCGAAAAGGTTGCCGCAAAAGCGGTGGCAGGCATCGGCGCGTTTTACGATATCCAAATGCACGAGGACGGCACCAAAGCGACCTTGCAGAAGGAGGCTTCTGCTGCCGGGATTACCCATTCCATGATCTTTTCCGTTGCGACAAAGCCTTCGCAGGTGGCATCGATCAACGAATTCATCGCAGGTGAGGTGCAGATGAGCGGCGGGACGATGACGGGACTTGGCACGATGCATCCGCTGTCCGAGGACATGGCGGGCGATATGAAGCATCTTCTGTCGCTCGATCTGCGCGGCGTCAAGCTCCATCCCGATGTTCAGGGCTTCTGCATCGACGACGAACGCTGTCAGACCATTTACGCGCTGTGTGAGCAGGCAGGGATTCCCGTGCTTCTGCATACGGGTGATCGCCGCTATGATATGTCCAATCCCAACCGTCTGCGCCCGATGGTGGAAAAGTTCCCGAACCTCATTTTCATCGGCGCGCATCTCGGCGGCTATTCCGTCTGGGAGGATGCCGTAGCACAGCTTTCCGGACTGCCCAATCTCTATTATGACTGCTCGTCGACCTTTGGATTTATGACGGCAGAACGGGCACGGGAGCTGATTCTGACGCTCGGCGCCGATCATGTCATCTTCGGCACGGACTACCCGATGTGGGTGCCGAAAACCGAGGTTGACACGTTCTTCTCGCTCGGACTGTCGGAGGAGGACAACGAAAAGATTCTGTGGCGGAACGCAAAGCGGCTGTTCCGACTGGAATCGGTGGAATAACAAAATCATACAAAACGACACCGCACAGGGAAGCTCCTTGTACGGTGTCGGATTTTTTTGCGAAAAACGGATTACGAATCTTCCGCGCGCAGCTGTTCAATGGTCTTTTCGATGCCCTTTTGAACCGCTTTTTCGATCTTTGCATAGCGGGAGGCGTACTTCTGGCTGGGATTGTTTGCAAGATCTGCGGTAAACGTATCAAGGCTGTTCCAGTTATAGAACGAACCGAGGTCATAGACGCGGTTTGCAAAGATGAGATCGAGCATTTCCAGAGAAGCATCGTCGCGCAATGCCTTGGAGGAAATCGTCGTTTCCATATAGGCGGGGCGGACAAGCTGCTGTCCCCAGTAGCCGAGCGCTTCGACGACATGACCGGTGATTTCGTAATCGGTATTGGTGACGGGCATGATGAGGAACGTACCCCAGTGATCGTTGAACGGTGTGATGTATTCCTTCTGTGCCTCGTCCAGCTTCGGTGCGGGCAGAATACCGAAATCGGCTTCCATGTCGCGCAGGTTCAGCGCAACGAGCAGCTGGTTGTTGTAGAACAGCGCACGGTTTTCGGTGAACATCGGCAAAAACAGATCGGTGAACGGATTGTTGTAGCTTCCCTTGACCTTGGAATTGATCAGATTGACATTGAGATCACTCATGAACGGCGCGAAGACATCGGTGACTGCGGTCGCACGATCCACATCGACATTGAGAACGGGAAGACCGTCCGCATCCTTGTCCGTCAGCGAAACACCCGCGGCGTGAACTGCATAGGTCAGAGAGTTTACCTCCGACAGCATACCGTAGCGGTCATCGGTTTCATTCATGGCACCGTCACCGTTGAGGTCGGCGGCTGTTTCCGTGCACAGCTTCATGACGCTGTCCAGGGTCCATTTTCCGTCGCGGACGAGCTGATACGGGTCGTCAAGTGCAAGCTCGGATACCAGCTTTTTGTTGAAGAAGTAGGTAATCGGTGCGTAGTTGAGGTACAGGCTGATGTCACCGGTGACAGCGAACATCTTGTCAAGAATCGTCAGCTCCGCAACGGCGTTCTGATCCCACCAGGTATGGGTAAAATCGACGTTGGGCAGCATGTAAAGGTCCGTAAGACCGCCCGTGCCGAGCAGATTGGGCAGACCGTCTGCATGAATCAGCGCAATATCGACGACATCTTCCGCGCTCTGGATGAGTGCACGGATCTTGCCGGAGGATTCGCCGAAATTGTCCATCGGATAACATTCGATTTTGACATTGAGCGTTTCCTCAATCTTGCGGTTCCGCTGATAGATGGCATCGTTGAGCGGGTCGCCGTTTTCGCCCTCACTGAAGATTTCGCAATAGTTGACCGCGCGCCAGAGACTGACAATGCCTTGCATGGCGGCAATCGTGAACGTCTCCCCACCGTAATCGACCTCGGGGATGTCATATTCGGTGGAAAAACCTTCGGTGACGGCTTCGGTTGTCACGGGTGCGGTGTTTTCTGCGGGTTCCTGCGTTGTCGCTGTCGTAGAGTCGGAACCGCAGGAAATCACAGACGCGGCAAGAAGCAGGGATGCAAGGGACAGGGAAATGCTGCGATGATGTTGTTTCATGGTCGGGGTTCCTTTCTATAATATTGTTAAAACAGATAACGGGGTTACAGCTTTTGGGATGGTAGGAAAGAGGTCTGCAATGTTACCACTCCCGCGGTACTCTGTCAAAGTTCATCTGATCCTTCGATTCCGAGATGTCCGCATCGCCCTCGTGGATCATCGTGATGCCATACCAGACGGCTCTTTGATACAGCTCGCGGTTGTATTCCTCATAGGAGGCAAGATAGCTTTCTGCCGCATGCTCACGGATGGTGCGGATATACGATTTCTGTTCGTTTACGGGAATCTGACCGCCGTCGGGATGATCGTCGAAGAAGTTGATCAGAAGCTGCTCGATGTTGTCGTACAGCACATCCTTGTTGGCGTTTGCGTACAGCGTGTAGGAGTTGAGGAAGTCCAGCTGCAGCTTGATCTTGCCGATGCGCTCTGCCTGATCTTCATCCGCCGCTGCAAGTGCAGCATCGAACAGCTCATACCCGCGGGAAACCAGTTCGGACGGCGCATAGCTGCGGTAGTAGAGCAGATACGGTGACCAGTCGGTCGTCTCGTAATTGAGAATCATGTCAAGCGTCAGCGTATCGGGCAGCTCATCGCGGGAACGCTTGGAAAGCTCGTTCTTATACAAACATTCCGCCGCACGGTCATAAATGCCGAAGTGGATATCCTTCACCAGCTCCTGTGCCAGATCAAGGTACGCGCGGATGTTCTTCCAGCCACGGCCGTACATTCCGCGCAGGAAATCGTCGATGTGACCCCAATATTCCTCCTCGGACATGAAGGGATCCCACAGAATCTTTGCCATGATGTAACAGCGCAGGTCGGAGAAGTCGCCCGTTTCGGAGAAGTAGTTGCCTTCTTCATAGACGCCGGTGACGCTGTGGTCGGCGAAGAACTTTACGTTGGGAAGCAGGGTGTTGAAGTTCGGGAAGATCGTGACGGCTTCCGCGTAGTTGGTGACGTAGTCCCAGACGTAGACGTTGTCGGTGACAGCACCCCATGCACGGATGTCGTCGGCGATGGTGTTGTCCGAGCCTGCCTTGCCGTAGACATCGGGACATGTGCCGAGCGGATGGGAGAAGCAGCATTCAATCGTACAGAGACGCACGATGACGTTGTCGGCAGGGACCGTCTTGCAGACAGAACGGGAATAGCGGTAGGCAAGCGTATCGAACATGACATCCGGGTAGTCGGCGGCAAATTCGTTGGCGATGGCGTTGACAAAGCGGATGATCGCGCCCGAATATGCGCCTTCCTCGTCGTAGATTGCCTGACAGTTTTTGCACATGCAGGGAAGCTGCTCGCCCGAGTCGTTCTGCGAGATGGAGATGATGTCGGCGGACGGGTTGTTCTGCAGAAGCTGACGGACGGATTCCGTTGCGATGGCAAGCACCTCGGGATTGGACAGACACAGCTGACGACCGCCCTCGGGCTGCGGTGTACCGTCGGGATTCATGCCCCAGTATTCGGGATGCGAGGCACCGTAGACGGACGGGGGAACAAGATTGTTGAACGTATGCACAAAGCCGCCGACATAGTCGACTCTGCCGCCGACCGAAGCGTCACCCGGTGCGTACATGCCGTTGAGCTTCAGCTTCGCCTGATAATCGTCGACGCGCGAGGTGACAAAGTCGACATCACGGTACGCAAAGACGGGAATCTGCATATCGCGTTCAAAGGGCTGAACGACGAGTACGGGCTTTTTGGGGATATACTCATATTCGGAGGAATAAAAGCGCACGCCGAGGTATTCGTCAAGGAACGTATAAACGCCGTACAGCGCGCCGTGCGTATCGCTGCCCGCGATGAAGATCTTCTTGCCGACGTGCTCGATGACAAAGCCTTCGTCGCCGAGGGCAGATTCGTCGAACTGACCGTCACTCTGGCGGTTGGTGTAGCCGACGACGATTTCATAGTCGGTTTCGGGCTGGTCGTCGGTGATGATGCGCAGACGGCAGCCGGTCATCTTGGAAATGTAATTGTGCAGGTCATACGCCGCCTTGATTTCGGCATCGGTGGAATCGACGGAGCGAACGATAAAGTATTCGGTCTCCTTGTCCCGGGCGAGCACCATCGTGTCTTCATTGATCACAATGGGCTCCTCGGTGGTTTCCTCTTCTTCATAAGCCGCATCGGTGCCGGTCGGATCGGTATCGGGAGCAGGGGTGTCGCAGGCGGCAAAGGAGAGGGTACAGAACAGCGCAAGCAGGAGTGCTAAAATGCGGATTTTCATGGTGGTGGTCCTTTCTGATATAGATGGAAGCTCGGCAGGGGAAAGGGAATAGAATGAAGAATCAGCTTACAATGCGAATAATC
>JAEIGA010018320.1_pt1 | contig 10662 bp, 8 predicted proteins | sample 9270691 | NCBI WGS metagenome assembly JAEIGA01 (sample SAMN17057246, study PRJNA624740) | gut metagenome | biome: biome; isolation source: fecal sample | host: Bos grunniens | place: China: Xizang | collected 2019 | reverse complement strand
GTTCCCAAACGGGTTGTAACCATCTGAGAGATGTGGCGGTTGATATCGTTGCGGAAAAGTGTTGGAGACTCTTTTGTCACCATACCTAGGCGTCCATAAGGTAGCAAGCCGCTCTTGACAAGAGCCTGGAAACCATTACAGATACCGAGGATGAGACCACCGCGGTCAAGAAGAGCATGTACAGCTTCTGCTATATCCTTATTATTGAGGACATTGGCAATAAACTTACCGCTTCCATCAGGCTCGTCTCCTGCTGAGAAACCTCCTGCAAGGGCAAGAATCTGACACTCAGAAATATTCTTCTTCATCTGAGCGATAGAGTCATTTACATCACTTGCTGTGAGGTTACGGAATACGCCAAATCTCACTTCAGCGCCAGCCTTTCTAAATGCCTTTGCTGTATCATAGTCACAGTTTGTACCAGGGAAGACAGGAATATATACAAGTGGTGTCTCAACCGGTCCGTCTGCATATTTCAAAGACTTGTCATAGCTCTCCTCACAAGAAGCGGTAACAAGCTTAGAGAATGCAGGCTTGCAGCTGTCTGGATATACCTTGTTATATCTTGCTTTGTTGGCATCAAGCAGCTTGTCAATAGAGAGCTTCTGACCATTGATATGAAGCATGCCATCTTCGCCATTGGTAACCTTACCGATGAGTATTGCTGAAGGATGGTTGAGCTCTTCCTGTGTCTCGACAAGGATAGAGCCATAATTATAGTTAAAGAGCTCTTCTTCGCTGAGATTGATATCTACTCCGAAGAGGTTACCAAATGCCATCTTAGACACAGCCTCTGCCACACCGCCAAAGCCAAGAGCATAAGCAGAAACGATATTACCGGCCTTGATCTGCTCATTGACATATTTCCAGTTGCTCTTTAATTCTTCAACATTTGGCATGTGATTGTCAAGAGCATTGTGCTTGATGAGGTAAAGCTTATTATCTTCCCACTTCAACTCTGGAGAGATGACTGTACGTGCATCAACGGTAGTAACACCAAATGCGATGAGTGTTGGAGGTACATTTATCTGCTCAAATGTTCCGCTCATCGAGTCCTTACCGCCGATTGAAGGAAGGCCAAATGAAGTCTGCATCTTGAGTGCGCCCAAGAGAGCTGAGAGAGGTTTACCCCAAGAATGTGGGTCAGAAGTCATTCTCTCAAAATACTCCTGATATGAGAACCTCATACCTGAATAATCACCACCGGCAGCTACCACCTTAGCACAAGCCTCAACAACTGCATAGGCAGCACCGTGATATGGGCTCCAAGAGCTGATATATGGGTTGTAGCCAAACGCCATTACGCTGGCAGTATTGGTAAAGCCATCGACAGGAAGCTTCTGTACAGACACCTGAGTTTCTGTTGTCTGAAGAGCACCGCCATATGGCATAAGAACTGTCGAACGACCGATTGTAGAGTCAAACATTTCAATAAGACCCTTCTGAGAAGCGACATTTGCACTACCGAGCACATCACAGAACTTCTGCTCAAGTGTCTCTCCCTCAGGCTGCTGCGCAAATGGAGTCTGCTCACTCACTGCCTCAATAGCTGCCTTTGCATAATGCTTTGCACCGGCACTATCGATGAATGTGCGGCTGAGGTCAGCGATGATGGTCTCTCCGTTAAACATTCGCATTCTTGCTCTATCAGTAACGTCAGCAACGTGAGTAACCTCAACGTTCTCGCTAGCACAATAGCTCTCAAATGCAGCTCTGTCCTTGCTCTCAACTACCACAGCCATACGCTCCTGTGACTCACTGATTGCAAGCTCAGTAGCGTTGAGACCGCTATATTTTGCAGGAACTCTATCGAGATAGATGTCAAGACCGTCAGCAAGCTCGCCGATTGCAACGCTCACACCACCGGCACCGAAGTCGTTGGATTTCTTGATGAGCTTTGTAACCTCAGGACGACGGAAAAGTCTCTGGAGTTTGCGCTCCTCAGGAGCGTTACCCTTCTGAACTTCGCTACCGCAAGTCTCGATTGAGCTCTCTGTGTGTTCCTTTGAAGAACCAGTTGCTCCACCGATACCATCACGACCAGTTCTTCCACCGAGAAGCAAGATTACATCGCCAGGCGCAGGACTTTCTCTGCGCACATTTTCTGCCTTAACAGCACCGACCACAGCACCTACCTCAAGACGCTTGGCAACATATCCATCGTGGAAGATTTCGCGCACGTGAGTAGTCGCAAGGCCAATCTGGTTACCGTAGCTAGAATATCCGGCAGCTGCCTTGCGAGAGATAATGCGCTGAGGAAGCTTACCGGCAAGAGTTTCCGATACTGATTTATTGATGTCGCCAGCACCAGTCACACGCATTGCCTGATATACATATGAACGACCTGAAAGCGGGTCACGGATGGCACCACCCAAGCAAGTAGATGCGCCACCAAAAGGCTCAATTTCTGTCGGATGGTTATGTGTCTCGTTTTTGAACTGAAGGAGCCATTTCTCCATCTTTCCGTCTACCTCAGCATTTACAAAGATGCTGCAGGCATTATTTTCTTCGCTTTGCTCGAGATCTTCAAGCAAGCCTTTTTTCTTGAGGTATCTTGCGCCGATTGTTGCAAGTTCCATCAAGCAGAGGCTCTTCTGCTCTCTGCCCAATTCTGTTCTGATTGCATAGAACTCATCCAGTTCAGAACAGATTTCTTCCTTGATAAATGACTCATCTACAGTAATTTCCTCAAGCTCTGTAGTAAAGGTTGTGTGACGGCAGTGATCACTCCAATATGTATCAAGGATACGGAGCTCAGTCTCGCTTGGGTCTCTTCCCTCTGTAGTGAAGTATTTTACAACCTCAGCGAGGTCATCAGTATTCATAGCAAGACCCCACTCCTTACAGAATGCCGGATATTGTTCTGGCTGCATATTGATAAAACCGGCAAGACTTGCAAGCGGCTTCACCTCAGCTTTTCCCTCTGGAGCAAGCTTGGAGAGATCCTTTGGACGGGATTCTACAGCATTGATATAATAGTGACGAACCTTCTCCATATCTGTTTCAGAGAAGTCATCATCAAAAATCAAAAGACGAGAAGTGCGGATCTGCACATCTGCCTCAGGATCGATAAGGTGAACACACTCTACAGCAGAGCTTGCTCTCTGATCAAACTGACCAGGGATATATTCTACTGCCAGGAACTTCTTACCTTCAAGATCCAGAGTCTCAGTTACATAGTCTGTAACAACCTCTCCGAAGACAGAATATTTACACTTCTCAAGAAGCTCTTCCGAAAAACCGAAGAGATCATAAACATTGATGAATCTCAGATTACGGATTGAGAGCGATAGGTTTTCATTAAACTCAGCGCGAAGGCTCTGAGCTTCCACCTGAAATTCAGGATATTTTTCTACAAATACGCGATTGCTATTCATCTTATTACAACTCTGTTTGAAGGACTTTTTCTGCCATATCAGCTCTGTAGGCCTTGAGCTTTGCGGCAAGTTCTGGACAGTTCAGCGCAAGCATTGAGATTGCATAGAGGCCGGCATTCTTTGCACCGTTGATTGCCATGGTAGCCACAGGAATACCTGAAGGCATCTGAACAATGCTTAAAAGCGAATCCATGCCGTTGAGTGCTGCGCTCTTGATAGGAATTCCGATCACCGGAAGAGTAGTCAATGCTGCAGCCATACCAGGAAGGTGAGCTGCACCACCAGCACCAGCAATAACAACCTTCACACCTCTTGCCTCTGCCTCTGCCATATAATCGCAGAAGAAAGCCGGAGTGCGATGTGCACTGATCACTTTTTTCTCATATTTAACACCAAACTCATCGAGGACAGAGCAAGCAGCAGACATTACATCCCAGTCGCTCTTAGATCCCATAATTATACTAACCATAACTTTTCTATTATATTATTTAACTTTTGAATCACAATACCAGCAACGAGTTGTACCATTGGCTGAGATACGGAAGCGTGGCTGAACCTTCTCATGTACACAGATACATTTTGGGTTGGTACAATGAAGTTTCTCATCAAAGATAGGCTCTTCTCCGTCAGGCATTGGGTGATTTGGATCATCCTTCCAAGCCATCAGCTTAGTAATCAACGCCATACGTACAAACTTTCCATATTCCACCTGACGGAAATATGCTGCACGAGGGTCAGCATCCACTTCTGTAAGGATCTCATTGACTCTTGGAAGCGGGTGAAGCACTGCCATATCCTTCTTGGCGAGTGCCATACGTCTTGCATCAAGAACAAAGCTGTCCTTAACTCTATCAAACTCATCTTCATCAAGGAATCTCTCCTTCTGTACGCGAGTCATATAGAGAACATCAAGTTCAGGCATTGCCTCATCCAGGCTGGTTGTTTCTCTATATTCCACACCCATGCGATCACATACATCCTGCTTGATATAATCAGGGAGGCGAAGTTCCTTAGGTGCGATAAGAACGACCTTGATATTCTCATAACGAGAAAGCGCCTTGATCAAAGAATGCACGGTGCGTCCAAAGCGAAGATCTCCACAGAATCCGATTGTCATATTACCAATTCGGCCCAACTCTCTTTTGATTGTGAGGAGGTCGGTAAGAGTCTGTGTCGGATGAGAGTGAGAACCATCTCCGGCATTGATGATTGGAACTCGTGACACCTCTGTTGCTGCAAGTGGGGCACCTTCAATATAATGCCTCATTGCAATGATGTCAGCAAAACAACCAACAACCCTAATCGTATCCTGTACTGTTTCACCTTTGCTGACAGAAGAGCTTTTTGCATCAGAGAAGCCGAGCACTTCTCCTCCGAGTTCCATCATCGCAGCTGTGAAGCTGAGACGAGTGCGTGTACTAGGCTCATAAAACAAAGTCGCGAGCTTGCGATGAGCCATTATATTCTGATATTTCTCCCTATTATCGATTATATCCTCTGCGAGAGCTACAATCTGATCGGTTTCTTTCCTGGTGAGGTCAGTAGGGTCAATAAGGTGTTTCATATTTCAAACGATTAAAGGGCGTCTCTAAAAGCAATGATTTTCTCTTTCCACTCTGGTGCGATGTAACCACATTCTGCAGCAACCTCAACAAGCACATCAAGATTGCTAAGCGAATAGTTTACTGTCTGAGCATCAGCAAGCCTCTGAATGCCTTTTTTCATACCATAGGTAAAGATGCTCACGATACCAAGCACTTCTGCTCCTTCTTCTCTGAGGGCATTAACTACATCAATCGCGCTGCCTGCAGTAGAGATAAGATCCTCAACGACAACAACCTTGGCGCCTTTTTCCATGCGGCCTTCAATGCGGTTGTTTCTACCGTGACTCTTGGCTTCGCCGCGCACATATCCCATCGGCATACCAAGAATTGATGCAGTAATTGCAGCGTGAGCGATGCCTGCTGTCGAAGTACCCATCAACATCTCGCACTCTGGGAAGTGCTCCTTAACAAGAGCAGCAAGACCATTCTCCACCTTTTCTCTCACCGAAGGTGCAGAAAGGGTAAGACGGTTGTCACAATAGATAGGGCTCTTAATGCCACTTGCCCAAGTAAACGGATCCTCTGGGCGAAGGAATACTGCTCCGATCGAGAGGAGCTCTTTTGCAATAATCTTCTGCATATCGTGATTACTTTATATCCAAAAACTCTCTAACACATCTATTATAAGCCTCAAGCGGATCAGAAGCCGCAGTGATTGGACGGCCTACTACAATATAGTCCGATCCGATTTCTCTAGCCTTTGCCGGAGTAGTGATACGTACCTGATCGTCGGCACCCGAGTCAGCAAATCTGACACCCGGAGTAATAGTAATGAAGTCTGAGCCCACAGCACTCTTGACCATACCGGCCTCAAGAGGAGAGCACACAACTCCATCCAATCCCGCTACTGCTGCATTGGAAGCATATTTTACAATTGTATCATTGATTGTAGCGTTGATCAAAAGCTCATTCTGCATTCTCTCCTGACTGGTAGAGGTGAGCTGAGTCACAGCAACAAGCAATGGTCTAGTGCCATCGGGGCGGGTCAAACCCTCAAGAGCTGCCTTCATCATATCGATTGTACCGGCAGCATGAAGATTGGTCATATCCACATTAAGTCCTGAAAGCACCTTCATCGCCTTCTTGACAGTATTTGGGATATCGTGGAGCTTGAGATCAAGGAAGATATTATGACCTCGAGATTTGATTTCTCTGACAATCTCCGGACCTGCCGCATAGAAAAGCTCCATACCGATTTTAACATATGGTCTTCTTAGCGAGCCGTTTTCTGGAGTAAAACAATCCAGAAATTCAAGGGTTTCTGCCTTGCTGCTGAAGTCGCAAGCAATAATTACATCTTTTGCCATAGTATTATATGATTCCAATTATTTCATTTAAATCGTTGATTCCAAGTCTATCCATCAACTCAGGAAGAGCATCCACTATTTCAGGACAGACCATTGGGTTTCTGAGGTTCTCTGCACCAACCTGCACAGCTGTTGCGCCAGCCATCATCATCTCGATCACGTCTTCGGCTCTGCTCACACCACCGCAACCCATCACAGGAATTGAGCAGGCTTTGCTCACCTGATTTACCATTCTCACGGCAATAGGGAATATCGCAGGACCTGAGAAACCTCCCATACGGTTGGCCACAATAGGTTTTCTGCGGGCTATATCGATGCGCATTCCGAGGAATGTATTAACGAGTGTCAGACCATCTGCGCCAGCATCTTCACAAGCTTTGGCAATGCTCACTATGTCTGTCACATTGGGACTGAGCTTGATAAAAACAGGCTTCCTGCCGCTGACAGCCTTGACAGCCTTGGTCACCTGAGCTGCAGCTTCTGCGCTTGTACCGAAGGCCAAGCCACCTCCGTGAACATTAGGGCAGGAAATATTAACTTCAAGTATATCAATACCTTCACACGCAGCAGCTTTCTCGCAACAATGCGCATATTCCTCAATGCTGAATCCGCTGATATTGGCAATAATTGCATTGTGATAGATCTTGCGAAGCGCAGGCACCTTTTCCTCCACCAACACATCGATTCCTGGATTCTGAAGACCCACAGAATTGATGAGGCCGCCTGTACATTCTGCGATGCGAGGGGTCGGATTGCCAAATCGGGCATCACGGGTTGTTCCCTTGAGCGAGATACCACCAATCTTATTGAGGTCAAGAGTATCAGCAAGCTCAAGTCCGAAACCAAAGGTGCCGCTGGCAGGGACTATAGGGTTAGGCAAAGTGCAGCCACAAAGGCTCACGCTGAGATTTTTGTTTACCATATCAGGTCCTCCTTATCAAATACAGGCCCGTCAGCACAGACTCTCTTTGGACCTTTTGTTGTCTGGATTGTGCATCCGTAGCAGTATCCGGCGCCACATCCCATCCTTTCTTCAAGGCTGGCCTCTCCACTTGTTGGGAGAGCAGCACACAAAGCACGCATCATCGGCATAGGGCCACAAGTGTAGAAGAAATCAAATTCAGGATTGTACTGATTGATTGCATCTGTTGTAAAACCTTTGACGCCCACACTACCATCCATTGTAGCAATGAGGAGCTCTGCACCCAATGCCTTGTATTCTTCCTCAAGAATCACTTCCGAAGCTTTATTGAAACCAAGAACCACAGTCACTTTCTTACCCTGTGAGAGGAGCTCTTTACAAAGCATATATAACGGCGCTGTGCCCAAACCGCCACCGACAAGCAAAGCAGAATTTCTGCACTTTGCTGAATCAAAGCCAGTTCCAAGCTCTGTGAGAATCTCAAGCTGCTGTCCAGGATTCATCTCAGACATCAACTTTGTACCCTCACCCACCACCTTGTAGTAGAGAAGCAGAGAGCGGCTGGTAGCATCAGAAACAGAGATAGGTCTTCTAAGATATTTGCCATCTATGGCAATATTTACAAACTGGCCTGGCTTAATGGCGATATCTTGTGAGCAGCCAAGCTCCAGGCGATAGGTTTTATCGGCCACGACTTGGTTGCTAACAATTGTAAAAAATATTTTCTGCATAATTATTTTTGCTTCCAGACTATTTGTCCGTCTTTAAGGGTCATAAGCACATCACCCCAGACTTCCCATCCCTCAAATGGAGTTGAATGTCCCTTTGAGATGAACTGATCCGGATTGATTGTGTATTTCTTGTTAAGATCGATCAGACAGAGATCTGCGGCAGCACCCTCAACCATACCTCCGGCGAGACCAAACGTCTTGCGTGGCGACTCGCTCATCAGGCTGAGCAGAAGTTCAAGAGAGATGATACCTGGTCTGACCAGTTTTGTATAGAGGACAGGGAAAGCTGTCTCTATGCCCACAACTCCCATAGCGCTACCGGCAAGTCCCTTGGATTTCTCTTCTGCACTATGTGGCGCATGGTCAGTTGCTATCACATCGATTGTGCCATCTTTGATACCCTCGATAAGGGCCTGCATATCCTCAGCGGCACGGAGAGGAGGATTCATCTTGAATCTGCCATCTTCCTGCAGATCCGCATCACAGAGGGTAAGATAATGAGGACCTGTCTCACAAGTCACCTTTACTCCCCTTTTCTTGGCCTCACGGATTATGGCGACGCTCTCCTTAGTCGAGATGTGGCACACGTGATAGCGACAGCCGGTCTGCTCTGCAAGCTTGAGGTCGCGTGCAATCTGCCCCCATTCGCTCTCTGAGCAGATGCCCTTGTGCCCGTGCTCGCGGCAATAGTTGCCATCGTGGATATAACCTCCGCGCAGCAGCGAATTATCCTCACAGTGCGCAGCAATCATCATATCCTGCTCAACAGCGAGCTTCATCGCTTCAAGCATCATCTCATCACTCTGCACGCCACTGCCATCGTCAGTCAAGGCAAAGCAAGAATCCTTCAAGGCAGCAAAGTCACATAGCTGCTTGCCTGCACGGCCCACAGTAATCGCCGCATATGGAAGAACCTCTATCACTGCAGAGTCTTTAATGGCAGCGAGCTGCTGAGCAATGTGCTCCGGGCTATCAGGCACCGGATTGAGGTTTGGCATTGTACAGACAGTCGTATAGCCACCTCTGGCAGCAGCTTTTGATCCTGTCTCAATGGTTTCTTTATACTCAAATCCCGGCTCGCGGAAATGGACATGAACGTCGACAAAACCTGGAGTCAGGACACAATCTGTGGCATCAATAATCTCAGCCTCAGGGCATTCCAAAGAAGTGGCAATGCTCTTGACAAGGCCTTCGGATATTAAGACGTCTTTCTTATGAAGCTTGGCATCTTGAAAAACCAAAGCTCCCTTGAAAAGCATATCTTTTACTATACATCTCATATTCTACAAAAATAGTAAAAGACAAGGTTTTTTCAAAGAGGAAAATTTGTGTTTTTCAAAGAGTTTTCAACAATCTAGACCAAGACCTTTTTGTAGCCGAGTCTTTTGAGTTCCAGACCCACTCCGATACGGAAAAGAACAGAATAGGCGCGCGCAAGGATATAGAATCCCGCCTCGGTTTGAGTTTCGATACCTTCATATCGGATCAAACCCAATGTAGCAGTCGCACAGCTGAGAAGACAATCCTTGATTTTTGTCGCCTCCGCCGAATCCAGGTCAAGCTTCAGGATGTTCTGAAGGATGTGCTCATCCATATCATCCCACCCTCTTGCACCGTAATATCTGCTATACGACCAGAGCCTGAATTTGTCAAAATCCTCATCCCACACGTGGGCAACACCCAAGCCAAGGTATGCAGACCACGCGATTGCAGCTTCAGGGAATTCATTGAAGTTGCTCACCGCATCGGCAATATATTCTTTGATATACTCTTCCCACTTGGTGTCAAAATCCGGCGTCCAGAAAAGCTCTCCGTCTATCAAGCCGGCAGAAGCGCAGATCTTCTTCAGACCTGCAGTGAGGGTCTCCTCAAAATTATTCAGATATGTATTGTCTACCATTATGATCTATGTACTCTAATTACTTGTTTGAGATTGCCAATCAATGAGATAACCTTATCCAGCTCAGAAGTGGACGGCACAAGAAGTCTCATTGAGATTTCATATGTTCCATTGCGATGGTTCTCCTTGATGTCAAACGATCTGAGCGACACCTTGAAGTGAGCTACAACGTCCATAATAGAGCCGTGCACGCTTCGTTCCATGTGAGCTACGATGTGCAGCGTACAGAGGAATTCTCCCGAAGAAGCATTGTCCTGCCAGACTACTTTCTGGATGCGATATGGATATCTCTCGATGAGTCTTGCTGCATTTGGGCAAGACATTCTGTGAATCTTGATACCGTCAGTGCGGGTAACAAAGCCGAAGACATCATCACCAAAGACCGGATTGCAGCACTTTGAGAGCTTGTAATCAAGCCCTTTTACATTTCTGGCATCAATCACCAGAATATCGTCTCCGCTCCTACTCGAGAAGGCCTTAGGCTGATTTTCCGGAGCTACCGTCTGCTCGTTGGAAGCACGCTCGTTTTCCTGCTGCTTCTGCTGTATAAATGATTTTATATCATTGACATCCAGCTCCTCACGAGAGATCGCAGCCATCAGAGGCATAACCGAGGAGAACTTGTGCTGCTTCATGAACTCATAGAGCAGATCGTCTCCAAACTCAAGCTTCCAGTTCTTGAGACGACGATCCAGAATCTCACGTCCTTCCTTGGCCGCCTTACGTTCATCGGCATCGAGTTCCTGCTTTATCTTGGTGCGGGCCTTTGAGCTCACCACCCAAGAGAGCCAGTCTCGCGACGGACGCTGATTCTTGCTCGT
>JAEIGA010018318.1_pt1 | contig 10662 bp, 11 predicted proteins | sample 9270691 | NCBI WGS metagenome assembly JAEIGA01 (sample SAMN17057246, study PRJNA624740) | gut metagenome | biome: biome; isolation source: fecal sample | host: Bos grunniens | place: China: Xizang | collected 2019 | reverse complement strand
CTTTTCAAGTTTGGTATCTTGAAGGAAAGAAGGTCTATAATGAAAAAAGAATTACATCCGGATTATAAAAAAACTGTTATCAAGTGCGTTTGCGGTAACGAGATTGAAACCGGTTCAGTTGTAGATAATATTACAGTTGAAATTTGTTCTAACTGTCACCCATTCTACACTGGTCAACAAAAAATTCTTGACTCTGAAGGTAGAGTTGAAAGATTCAACAAGCGCTACGGTAATAAATAGGTTTTATCGAATAGAAACAAGGGGTTGTTCTAAGATAAGGACAACCCCTTGTTTTATTATTAAGTTTTTAGTAATATTTCAAATTTTATCAATTTTATAAACTAATAAATTGTCTATCTAAGATAGGGTTATAAAAAGTCATATAATTATTTATTTTATGAGTACAAACTTGTGAGGTAATATAATTATGAAACAAATAATCCCTGAAAAAAGTTCTGAAAAATTAGCAAAATTCCTTGACAAAAACTCTTTGCATAAAAGAGATTTTGCTGAAATGATTGGCGTTACGCTATCCTATGTTTATAATCTTATTGATGAAACTGTTCCTTTTTCAACGCGTGGAACGACTATAGAAAGAATCGCAACAGTTATGGATATTGCGCCAGAGGAATTTGCGGAATATAGAATCCCTCAAGAGCCTATACTTATTGATGAATCAGTTGAAATATTAAAAGATTACATCAAAGAAAACGGAATCTCTATTATAACATTCCTAAAGTCATTCCCGCGCAAAAAAAGAATTGATATTGTTGATATCTTAAGAGGAGCTTTACCTATTCCTATTGACTATAAAGAGCTTTCATTAATAGCTAAAACTCTTAATATTCCTCAAAATGAAATATATAAAATTTGGGAAAATAGGCTTAAACAAGTTCTTGAGTCCGCAGGCATGAATATTTATTCAAACTCAGCACTGATTAACTCCATGTTTGATTGTGCAGAAAAATTTATTAAATCACAAAAATAATCATATTTAAAGCTTGATCTATACAAGGTTTTATTCTTTAATCTGAAAAACACATTTTACACAATGAGCCTTTGGTTGTAAAACTAAGTTATCCTCTAAATCATGCATTCTAGCAATACGGGTTATCAAAGGCTCCCCGCATACTGGACATTTTAAATTCGTTTCGCGATTTAAAAGTGCCATTTTGAGTAAATCTATCTTTTCATCAGATACAATCTCGAATTCGTATTCGCGCTCGTATTTCTTTATATCGGCAGGTGAACACTTTAATGCTCGTGCAAGCTTCTGTCTTGTTGTAACTGATAAAAACAATTCTTTGCCAGATTCTATTTCTTCAAGAAGTTCTATTGAAATAGAAGCTTTAGATGCTAGTCCTAGCATAGAGTAACCAGCTAATTCTCTTTTATTTGATATAAATTCTGCCAAACTTTTCATAACTATATTTATACCATAAATATTCCTATTAAAATAGGATTCTTCATCATGATTTAATATGTTATAATATTAGAAATGAATATTCTAATTATTGATACCAATATTGTTGAAAAAAAGATAATTGAGCTTTGTCTTAAATCAAAGTTTTTAGATAAGATCTATACAGCATCTCAAGAATCAATAGAAAATATTCCAAATGTTGAATACAAAGATTTAAGTGAATTAATTTGGAAGGCTAAGGCTTTGAAAATTGATTTAGCTATTGTTACTGATAAAAATTTAATAAGACAGGGAATTGCAGATTTATTTAAAAAAAATTTATTAAATATTTTAGCCGTTAATAGAAAATGGTTTAATTTAGAGAATTCGCGATTAGTTGCAAAACAGCTAATGGAATATTATTCTATCAATCATCCTCAAACAATCAAGGCGCCATTAGTATTTCCAATTGTTATAAAAACTGATAAGCCTGAAATAACGAAGGTTGCGAAATCTATGAAAGATTTAATCGCAATAAAAGAAAAATATTCTCAAAAAAATACTTTTATTGAAGAATATCTTGCTGGGGATGTTTATTATTTACTTTCATTATGGGATGGTAAAAATTTATTGAAATTCCCTCTTATACAAGAACTAACAGAAGTTCAAGAAGATAGATTAGAATTATTAAATACAAAATTAGGGATAATGTTTTCTGAAGAAAAAGCGGATTTTATAGGGTTTATTACAACTAAAATAATCTGGAGTAAAAACGACTGGCATGTTCTAGATTTCAGTATGCGGATAAATAAAAAAGCCGATATTAATATTCTTAAATCGGACTTTTTATTTATATTAAATTCTGCTATATATCAAAAACTTAATGAGATGGTTTTTTAATCGTTTCTTTCGCTTAATTCTTTATCCATAAGGTATAATGCGACTTTATCTTCACCAAAGAGTTCTAGGCGTTTAATAATATTCTTAACTGCTTCTTCTTCTTCGACTTGTTCTGTAATAAACCAATCAATAAACGCTAAAGTTGTTCTATCACATTCTTCATCAGCTTGTTGTGCAATTTTCATTATCGCGTGAGTAATACATTTTTCATGTTCATAAATATAATTAAATATTGATAATATACCTTGAAATTCGAATTCTGGTGTCTTAATCTGTTTAAGTGTGACAAAGCTATCACAATTAATTAAATAATCGAATATTTTTAGGCCGTGTTCTACTTCTTCTTTTGCTTGAATTTTTGTCCAATTTGCAAAACCATTTAATCCAAGCTCTTTTAGATGTGCGGACATTGATAAATACAAATATCCAGAATAGAATTCTCTATTAATTTGTTCGTTTAGAATTTCATTAATTTTTTCACTAATCATTTTTATTCCTCCAAAGTCCGTGTATATTACAATGTTCTAAAGCTTCAATATTTTCTTCAAAATGTGTTATTTCTAGCTCCGCAGGTTCATTTGGCTCCAAAAATTTAACATATAATCTAGATTTATCTTTTGGGTAGACCTCTATAAATTGTATGTAATGTTCTGGAATCATAGGATGCAGTTTTAACCTTACATATTTTTTATCTTCTTCTTGTTCAATTATGGGAATATGTTTTTCTGATAAATTGGTGTCAGATTCAGCAGTATTCGGTATTAAATGTTGCATTTTTTCTCCACAACAGACTAATTCACCCATACCATTCAGAAATACTTGTACTAAATTGCCACAAATACTACATTTATAGATTTCAAATTTTTCTGTCATATTTTTCCTCCAATACACGCTCTATAATAAGAATTCTTATGAACTATTTCATTGTATGATTAGCTAATTTATGCTAGTATAATTAACATGCAGAACTTTTTTAATTCAAATGTAAATAATGATTCAACACCGTTGAACGCTCAATATGATTCATTGAAAGATAATTATGAAAAAATCTTTATTGAAGCAGCAGAAAGCATTAGGAGGGAAATCGAAAAATTTAGACCTGAAAACCCTTGTGCTGATTGTAAAGTAAAAGAATGTAAAATCGCAAAGAAAGACGTGTTCACCGATTACCCTGTAGGTTGCGCATATCGAGATTGGCAAAAACAAATTCTAAGTTTTTTGGATGGTGAATACCGTCAAAAATTAAAAAATGATTATAAAGCGATGATGAGTAAAAAAGATGACTTCACCTGTAATCGTTGTGCAAATTGCTGTAGGCTTGCAACTAGTGAATATTCTTATGAACAATTAAAGCAACGAGCTATGCGAGGTGATAAATTCTCTAAAGAATTTGTCTCAGTTTTTGTCCCTTATACCAATGAGGAAGAGGCAAAAGCTGCCAATCCAGAATATTTCGAGCTTTTAAATGAATTACTAGAAGATCAAAAAATATACTTCTATTACTGTCCAAAACTTGAAGGTAATTCTTGTTCAGATTATGAAAATCGTCCGGATATCTGTAAGGATTTTCCTCATAATCCTTTAAAGCTTTTACCTTCAACTTGTAGTTTTAATGAGTGGAAGAATTCTATAAGCAAGCAGGCGATGTTATTAAAGGCAAAAACTGATATAATCGCATTTTATAAAACAAAGTTAGGATAAAATAATTGGAATAAAGATGGAAATATTATCAGGTTTAAGATTAGAACAATTAGAAAATATGATGGAATCTCTTGGCGCAACAAAATTTCGCGCCAAGCAAATACATAATTGGATTTATTTCAAATCGGTATCAAGTATTGATGAGATGACAAATTTATCAAAAGGGTTTCGAGAAGAATTAAAAGCTCGTGCTATTGTTACTGAGACGAAAATAAAAGTGAAACAAGTAAGTAAAGATGGCACTATTAAGTATTTAATTGAATATCCAGATGGTGAATGTGTTGAGACTGTGCTCATGAGATTTGATAATAGAGCTAATTTAACTGCTTGCGTAAGTTCTCAAGTTGGTTGTGCTGTAAATTGCTCTTTCTGTGCAACAGGAAAAAGAGGGTTTATTAGAAATCTAAGTTATATTGAAATTATAGAGCAAGTTTTAACCATTCAAAGAGATACCGGATTGAAGGTTACAAATGTTGTATTTATGGGACAAGGTGAGCCTTTATTAAATTTAGATAACGTATTGAAAGCGATTGAAATTTTTAATGAAGACTTCCAAATTGGCGCAAGGCGTATTACAGTTTCTACAAGCGGAATTATTCCAAAAATCAATGAACTTGCAAATAAAGAATTACAATCAACTCTTGCGATTTCTTTGCATGCACCAAATCATGAATTAAGAGCAGAATTAATGCCAATTGAAAATAGATATCCAATTAATGAGCTTAAAAATGCGTTAATGAACTATGTTCAAAAAACAGGACGAAGAATAACGGTTGAATATATTTTGATTCATGGTTTTAATGATACAATTGAGTGCGCAAAAGAATTAGGATATTTATTAAAAGATTTAAAATGTAATATAAATCTTATTCCTTATAATTCAGTTGATGATTCAAAGTATAAAAAATCTTCAAATAATGATATTATGAAGTTCAAATATCTTTTAGAGCATGCAGGAAAAAAAGTTACAGTAAGACTCGAGCGAGGGGCTGATATTGATGCAGCTTGTGGGCAATTAAAAGGAAAAGTAAGTAATTAAGCTAAAATCTTGTATACAAATATCAATAAGAAGGTGGCATGAATAACATTTTTATTAAAAATATAGCGGCTTTGAGTCAGAAAAATATTGAACTTGCGGAAAAGCTCCGTGTTTATATACCTACAGAACTTCCTAAGCTAATTCAAGAAAATGGGGCTTATAATATTGAATATAAAGGAAAAGTTATTCATAACAGACAAAATCCTCTTGGAGAAGCGAATGAAATTTTCAACAATGCTGAAAATATTCCAGTATCAATTCATATTGTCTATGGACTGGGCTTAGGGTATTTGTTCCAATTTGCAAGCGTGCATTCAAAAGGAACTGTTATTTTATATGAGCCAGATTTAAATATCTTGCGATTTGCTTTTTCGTTAGTAGATTTCTCGGCAGATATACTTAAAGACAATATATTCATAGCATCTACGTTTGAGAAATTATCCGAGCATATATATAAAAAATCTGGTACAAAAAATAAACCTGTAGTTTTATCTATCCCGACTCAAAGAAGTTTCGCACCAGAAGCTTTTGATGACTTCATAAAACAATTGCAAAATACCGTAGGCTCTTTTTCACTGGATTTAAAATATACGCAACAGAAATTATATCCTTCATTAAAAATGCTTATTGAAAATCTTCCGAGTTTGTTATTTGAGCAGCCCCTCGCTAGATATAAAGATGTTTATAGAGGAAAAACTGCTGTTATAATTTCTGCAGGCCCAACACTTGATAGAAATCTAGAGACAATTAAAAAATATAGAGATAGGTTTGTTTTATTCGCAGTCGGTACTGCTTTAAAAACCCTTTATGCAAATGATATAAAGCCAGATTTCTTATGTATTATAGAGACTTATAATTCTTCAAGACAAGTAGAGGGACTTGATTTAAGCGATGTTAACTTTATAACAGAGCCTTATTCAAATCCTGCTCTTAGAAAATATAAGTATAAAAAGATTTTTTCGCATATTTCTTCAAATACACCAACTAACCAATTTTGGAGCGAGATTATTGAAGAAGATATTAGTGAATATTTTTCAAAAGGAACCGTTTCATATACAGCGCTAAATTGTGCAAGGCTTTTAGGATGTTCTAAAATTATCCTGGTCGGACAAGATTTAGCATATATTGAAGGACAATGCTATAGCAAGGATTCTGCTTATAAAGATTTGTGCTGTCAATTCAATAAGGAAAAAAATTCTTGGGAAATTACAGCTAAAGATTTTGAGCAATTCGCAATGGCGATTTCACCGTCATCTAATCCGAAAGTAAGGCAAAATACAGCATTGAATAGGCTCAAAAATCTTAACTCTTCTTTGCATTTTGTGAAAGGTATCAATGGCGATATGATTCCAACAGAATCGGTGTATAGCGCCTTTATCAAACCTTTGAGAGAATATACAACGATTTATAATGATAGAGAATACATCAATACTTCGCTTGTCGGAGCTCAGATTGATGGGTATAAAAATATGTCATTAGAAGAGGCCCTAGCTGATACTGAACCCGTTGGAAATATTGAATTAGAATCTAATTTTGAACTTGATAGAGATATTGTATTTAATAACTTTAGAGATAAGTTATCAGAGCTAAAGGGTGCAATACCTATTATAGAAGAGGGCTTAAGACTTTGTAAAAATATTAATAATGAATTAAGGCGTAATCGCAATACCAATTCTGATGTTTTAAAACTTCTAAAAAAATTATCATTAAATTATGTTGGTTTATCAATAGATTTCGCAAATAAATCCAAAATGCTTGAGTTTATCATTGTTAATGACAAGATTAATTTAGACTATGAAATGAAAATGCTTGTAGAATTTAATTACGAAAATGTTTTTAATATCAATGAAAAACTTACAAAATTTTATATCAATGCTAAGCAAAGCATTCTTGATATAGAAAGGCTAATAAATGAAAATATTAATACAAAGAGTTAAAAAAGCATCAGTCACAATTGATGAAGAGCTATATTCTTCGATTGATAAAGGTATTTTAGCACTTGTTGGTATTGAAAAAGGAGATACGATAGAGCAAGTTGAAAAAGCTGCAAAAAAAATAACAGGATTAAGAATATTCCCTGATGAAAATGGCAAAATGAACCGCTCATTATTAGATATAAACGGGGAAATCCTTATTGTATCGCAGTTCACTCTTTGCGGAGATTGCAAAAAGGGTACTCGACCAAGTTTTGATAAGTCTGCTTTACCAGAAATTGCAAAAGATTTGTATGAGAAATTTATATTAGAAGTCAAAAATTATAATCTTAGAGTTGAAACTGGTGTATTCGCGGCGATGATGGATGTTGCTTTAATTAATGATGGCCCTGTAACATTCATGATTGAATGCTAAGTTTTTAAGCTATTTTAATATATTTTTTTAAATAAAATCATTAGAATGTATGATTTTATTTAAAAAACATACTGCTAATATATATCTATACTCCTTAAAAAACGACGATACACATATCCCTAATCAACAGCTATGCACGATATTCGTTCATAGCTTTTTCTTTTCTGAGAAGAACGTGAGTTTTCTATAATAATCTATGTAAACCTTCTGTAACAATGTTTGCCAATAAATGTTAACAAAAAACAATCGCAGAATTCAATATTTATAAGCAATTTGAGCTTTACAATGTTTATAATGTAAAGATATGGTCGATTTCACTTGCAAATTTGTAAAATAATAAGTATACTAAATACACTTATTAAATTTGAATTGTAACAAAATAGTTGAAATTTGTAACAAAATAGCAATTATTAAAATTTAAAATACTTTATTAAATTGTGTTAGAAGTAATATCCATGTAATAAAGGTATGTGTAATTGAAGATAGAAAAAGTATTTTTGCAACAAAGCGAAATAAAATCTCAAAATACTGATCAGCAAAGATTCGATACAGAACCAAGTTTTAAAGCTATTGGAGCTGGTGCTGGTGTTGCATTGGATTTCTTCGGCAAAACAATGCAAGGTATTGAGGATGGAGGCTTTTTAGTATCTTTCTTAATTCAAGATGTTATCGGTATGACAACCCCGCGTGCAATAGCCGCATTTTTGAGAGATAAAGAGGTTACTGGACATTACAACACACAAGAAGGTTGGGAGGTTTTAGGAAGAGAAGGTTTGACAGGGCCAATTATGATGGCGGTGGCTCCAATCATGTTCGCTCTTAGTGCGAAAGTTGGCAAATGTACGAGTGTTAATTCTCAGCTTATTAAGCGTTATGGAAACAGTCTAAGAGAGATTTTATCAAAGCCTAATTTTGACAAGTCTTTATTAGAAAATAAAGAAAAATTTAAACAAGAGTTTTATAAGACAAATATTAGAGAAATGCTTTCAAATACATTAGGTAAAGAACATGTAAGTGATGAAACTGTTAATTTCGTTATGGAAAGGCTTCATAAATATGAAAATATATCTAAAGGAGAGTCTTTACCTAAAAATTTAATAGGAATTCCAAGCAAGAAAAAGTACAAAAAAGCAAGGCTTGCAGAGGTAACTGAATATATTAATAATATTCGCTATGCTACTTCAGAAGATTTGAGCATGCTTAATAAAATTAAAGTTGGCACTCCAAATGATATCAAAACATTCCATGTAGAAGAAGCTCTTGAAGGCTTGATGAAATACAGTGATGATGCAATTCGTTTAAATAAAAACCTTTCAAAACTTAATGAGGCTAAGGCTGAAGATATAAAACATTCAGCAATTACAAAACGATTGCTTGCAAATGTTATCACGATTACATCTACTTTAGGCGTACTTTCCGTATTACCTAAGCTATATATTAAGAGTGATATTTCTCCTGGAGCACGTACGGCTCAACAGCTTAGAGAAAAAAATGAAGCCAATAATAGTAGTAATAGCCAAGATTTGACAGATAATTCTTCTGTAAAAGCAGAGAATTCTAATGTTAATTTCAAAGCTAAAAATCCTAAAAAATCATGGTTAGCAAAATTTGGTAAAAAATTTGAAAAATATGCAGATAAAGATTTCTTTTCAAAAGAATTAGAATATAATGGACACAATTTTACAAATACATTAATGGAAATACTTTCAATTTTTGGTTTACTAGCACCGCGAGGATTTCAAGCATACCAAAGAGCACAAGTTGATGAAAATGGTAAAAAAGATTGGACAGAGCTATATGAAATTTTCCTTAGAGATTTGACGTCAAGTTTATCTGTTGTTTTTGCGGTTCCAATGCTTACAAGGACTTCGATAACTTCTTATGAAAACAAATCTGGCTTTGTTTTATTGCATAAAGATAGGACAAAATCTAAAAAAGCGACTTTCTTAGATTTAATTAATCCTTATAGTAAAACACATGTTCTAACAAATTCTGAAATCAAAGCTTTATACAATGGAGTTGATTCTGTAGAAAAAATGAACAATTTCTGTAAGTATATTGAAAAGAATGGCGGTGATTTAGGAAAAATCCTTTCTCATTCCGAATTTGCTGATGATTTCTTCAAAGATAAAGAATTAAATCTTAAAGAATTGGCTAGCCTTGATAAAAAAGAAAGAAATGGAAAAATTAGCTCTTTCTTTGAAGGCTTAGCTAAAAATGATAAACTAGATAAGAAACAAATTAATGAGTCTATTACAAAACTTATGAAAGGCACAAACCCTAAAAAGAATAAGATTCTGAGCTTTGCAAGAGGCCTAAATTCTATACCTGGCTTAATCGCAACATTCTTTATTTCTCCATACATTTTAGGTTGGGCAATTCCTCAATTAACATACGCAAATACAAGACGTATTCACGAAAAAGCTGAAAAAGAAAGACAAGCTAAAAAAGCTTCAATCAATACTGCAGCGTAGTTTATAAATAGCTTGATAGTATGGATTTGACATAATTTTGAGTTTCTTTATATGGCGGTACGCCATCATATTTATCAACAGCTCCTGGTCCTGCATTATACGCAGCTAGGGCAAGTATGATGTTGCCATTATATTTATCAAGCATTGACTTTAAATATTTGACTCCACCTTCTACATTTTGCTCAGGATCTAAAGGGTTTGTAACGCCTAAACCTTTTGCAGTTGCTGGCATGAGTTGCATAAGACCCATTGCTCCGACTCTAGATTTTGCATTAGGATTAAATCCTGATTCTTGATTTACTAACGCATTAACTAATTTTTCATCTACGCCATGTTTTTGAGATACACGAGAAATAAGTTGCTTAATTTTTGATTTATCTGAATAATCTTCTTTAATAGTAGTACTGTTTGCTGTATTAGAATAGATTTGAGCATTAACACTTGTTGCGGGCTTAGTTAACAAATCTCCGAATTTTACTTTTGCTCCAGCTTGTAAAACTTTATCAAAACTTGGAGTTTCTGGGCTTATAGGGCTTGAAGCTGTTTTATTTACAGGTTCCCATTGAGCGTTAATAGTATTTACATAATTATTCATCTGAACAGCTCTTTGCATTGCGCTGCTTTGTCCCGATGTTGATAATAAATTTTGAATCATTGATGAAAACATTTTTTTGTCCTTTTAATCAATATTTACGAATAAAAGACGAAATATCTTTATTTAATTTCACTAAAATACATTAAATGGTTTAATTATAAAAAAAATAAAGTCAAAATAAATTATTAAATACCTAGTATTT
>JAEIGA010018317.1_pt1 | contig 10662 bp, 5 predicted proteins | sample 9270691 | NCBI WGS metagenome assembly JAEIGA01 (sample SAMN17057246, study PRJNA624740) | gut metagenome | biome: biome; isolation source: fecal sample | host: Bos grunniens | place: China: Xizang | collected 2019 | reverse complement strand
GTCGAGCAAAGGATAAGCCATCCGTCTGACACCGGACATGCATCCGAGTAGTCTGCATTGGTCTTGTTGAACTTAAGCTTTACTGCAGGGGAACCGTCAAAGAATCCCTTATGGAGCTGGTCATGATGGTCTGTCTCCGAAACATGAGCCGAATAATAGAAAGATTCTGCATCATTGGTTATAGGATAATACTCGACCACTCCCTTGCGGTCATAGAGAACGGTCATCGTAGACTTTTCAAAATCCCAAAGACCTATATAATCCTCACCATCAGCACCACATCCGCACACTGCCTTCTTGCCATCAAGTGTATAATATGGCATGCTGTGGTGTCCTCTGCCAGAGAACGAAGACAATACCTTGAGCGACCTGGCAGCCACATTTATCTCAGCAAGTCTGTCGTTTCTCTTGAAGATGATCCGTGTTCCGTCATAAGACACCTTAGGGTCCTCATCACGATAATTGCCCTCTTTTGTAAGGTTCACCGGCTGATTCTCTCCGAAATAATAGATGAATATATCCCATGTGCCGCCGTCTCCGATACCCATGAAGGTTATGAAGTCACCGTCAGGAGAGAAATGTCCGTTCATCGGATGAGTTACATTCTTCCAGTCCTTACTTATGAAATCGATGGTATTCTTCTCGAAATCATATATATACATCTTCGAATCCATCGCATCATATGAGGTGTAATTATGATAGACCAGCTTACCCTTGAGAGGAGGAAGCTCCGTGTCGGAAGTGATTTCATCCTTAGCTTCTTCTCCTGGCTTATATCCGCCATCCTCAGGAGTTGCGATCTCCACTGATGCCACACTGTATGAAGGCGAAGACTGTTCTCCGGTCACATTGTTGACCACGACTGAACTTCCTTGCCCATGTACCACATTTGCAAGTCTTACCTTACCTTCATTTACAGCAAGTATCCATTCGTCGTCAACCGGGAAAAGGTCTTCCCATCTTCCAGTAATGGCCTTCCTTGAATTTCCTGCACCCTTTTCTGCATAGTAGATTCCGGTATCTCCTGTCTGTGCGGCATACGCGATCGACCCGTCTGTCAGAAAAACCGGAGATTTATGTGTTGAAGTATTATCAAAGAAAATACTTGACGACGACAGAGAAGCCTTTTCGAGTTTTCCAATCTGAAATTTATTGTCCGTCCTATAGGAATATAGAATCTCAGAATTGTCATTTGACGGGAACGGCTCAGCAAAAGAAGGGTTCGCATCGAAAGTAACATTCTCTGAAACACCAGACTCCAGATTCATGATCGAGATCTGACCGTTTCTTACATATACTATACTCTTTCCATCCGAGGTAAAGACAGGATCTGTACAATCGACCTTCAGGTCAGCTGTCAGACTTACGGGCAGTTTACCGGTTGTAATATCATAGAGATATACGTTCCACCATCCGCTGGAACGACCGTGGAATATGATCTGCCTGCCGTCCGGAGATATTTTCGGACGGCTCGGCGAATCTATTTTCCATGTGCTGCTGACATTCACTGGCTGTTTGCCGGCAGCACAATCGTATACATATATATCCGGACGACCGTTGTCTGAACATGACTCAAAGACCATCGTTCCTGTCAGTTCCGGTCCCTTTACCGGCGACTTGTCATTTTCGATGTCATTGCAGGCGCAGCATGTTACGCTAAGCGCCATGAATATAATTGAAATAAGTTTCATGTTCATAGCAAGTCGATTTGGATAATTAATCTATCTTCTTGATGTCAACTGTTGCGCCTTCGGCAGCTGTAGTGATTGTAAGGCGATAGTTTCCAGGTTCAAACGGATCCTCAACATCATCTACACCGCAAAGCCATGAACCATCAAGATAGAAACGGGCAGCATTATCACCTGTAATGGCAATAGGAAGGACCTCAGGAGTCTGTCCCCATGCAAGGTCAGAATAGAACTCAAGGAGTACTCTCCAGTTACCATTATCAGTCGACATTGACATTGTTGCCTGATATGTGTTCTCTGCAACCTTAGGAGCCACAACGAAATAAGGAGCGTTTCTTGTCCAACCGTCAGCAGTCCAGAGTCCATACTTGTCTGCATCATATACAGGACCTGACCACTTTCCGTCTCCAAGGAGGTAGATACAGTCAGGGTATGTCATAGACTCGTTAGAGAGCCACATGTATCCGTATTCAGGATAATACTGTACAAGGTATGTTCCTGAAACACCTGCGAATACGTAGTTGTCACCTTCCTTTCTGAAGAAGTCTCTCTGTATTTCTTCTGCCTCAAGACCTACAAACTCTACTGCTGCACCATTTTCAAACGCGATGTTTGCATAGCAGTATTCAGGATCGGCGACGAGTTCTGTTCCATTTACATATATGCCGCTTCCTACGCTTTCAATCCATTCTGTATGACGCTCAAGGTGAACTTCTCCAGTAGTATTGTAGAATGTAAGAGTATAATATCCCGGCTGGAATCCGGTATCAGTGAGAAGTCCTGGCTTGCCATCTCCTGCATTACTGAATTTCACTCCATTGTTGAAGCCGGTAATGCTGAGTGCTGCAAATCCATAGTCCTTGGTCCATGCAACCCTGTCTGAATACATCTCGAACTCAAAGTTACCCCAGTCGTGCTGGTTGTTGAGATATAATGAGCACTGGAATGTGTCCTCAGCAATCTTTACAGCATATCCCATACGTGTGATGTCTGCATCAAACCAACCATCAGAGTTGAAGTCAGGATGCCATACCGGTGAGCTTGAGAAGCCATGTCCCAATACCCAGAGGCACTCAGGACCCACAGCATCCATCTTAGCTACATAAATGTAATTGTACTTAGGAGAGTAATAAACATCGTACTCACCTGACTCTCTGAGGAATGTGAACTTACCACCCTCATAAGAGAAGAAGTCTCTGTTCCATGCATCGTCAATTCCTTCGATACCTGTAATTGTAACCTCTGCATCCTTTGTGAAGTTAACCTTTGCGTAAAGGATACCGCCTTCCGGAGTAAGAGCTGTTCCGTTAACAGCTACGTTGAGAACAACACCTTCTGCACCTACCTCAAATGTAACGACATCAAATGTAAGGTTCTCTACAATGATGCTTGGATATGACACAGCTACAGCCTCGCCGCCAAACTCGATGAGAGCAGCCTTGTTGTCTTCTCCTGAAGCGCCCCAGATGAAATCTGCATTCTCCTTGTCCTCAGAGCTGTAGATTGTAGCTGTAAGAGCACTTTCGAAGCCGATCTTCTCTGTAGTATAGAGGCTCGGAGTCTCTGCTGACTTTGTCATAGGGTAAGTCTCGTCACCGACAGCGATATAGAGTACATCCGGCAACACCGGGCGTACTATATTTACAGTCTTGGTCTGCTTTACAGTCGCACCATCAATATTGATAGCCTCGAAAGAAACTGCAAGAGCTGCACCCTCTGTCATGTTAGGAGCAAACGGAATATCCAAAGACTCGGATACCTGAGCTGTAGTGCCGGTAGCTCTGATGGATTTTTGTGCAATGACCTTATCTCCAAGGACAGCAGCTACTTCAACAGTTGAAAGTTCTACTCCGCCTCCGTCCACATCCATAGTGAATGTAAGAGAACCTGGAGGAGTGATGGTCTCCGAACCGAATGCAAGATTTTCAATCTTCATTCCGGTATTTTCGTTTCCACCGTTTTCTCCGGGTTTCTCATCCGGAGTACATGCCACCCATGCAAATAAAGCAAGAGCGATAGTCATTAGTCTGAATGATTTCATAATTTTATGATTTTAGTGGTTGATTAATATCCTTTATTCTGTTCTAATCTTTCATTTATATCAATCTGGCCCTGAGGTATAGGGATGAGTCTTCTGAACTCTGCAACATCCTTGATCATAGGGTTGCCGTTCTTGTCTGTCGCCTTGGCCATAACCTCTTCCATACGGTCATTTCTGACGAGGTCATACCAACGGTGTCCTTCGAAGATGAGTTCAAGCTGTCTCTCGTTTTCAACTGCGAGCCTTGCATTTTCCTGAGTCATGTTCACATCGAGAGGCGCCAGACCAGCTCTCTCTCTTACCTGATTGACAATCTCTATCGCTGCAGATACCTGCTGCAACTCCACGAGTGCCTCAGCCTTGAGAAGAAGGATGTCAGCATAACGCAGAAGTATGATGTTGTTTTCCTTCTGTCGGATCTTGTATGCAAACGGATAATTTGATGCCGAATAATAAGTGTTGTATGGAACGCTTCCCCAATAGATGGAGCTCGCATATCTCGCATCCTTCTCCTTATCAAACTTTGCTATGGTCTGCTGGGTAGGGGTACAATAACGTCTCCATGTTACCTCGAAGCTTCCTGAAACTTCTGTAAGAAGCACCCAGTAAGCCCAGTTGTGCTGCTCAGCTTCATTGCTGAAATAAAGTTCGAATATGCCTTCCTTCGAGAATTTTCCAGACACTGTCCAAAGGTCCTCGAAGTTCTCTACAAGACCATATCCCTCGGCTGCAACCTTGTCACACTCATCCACCACTGTCTGATAATTACGGGAAGCCTTTTCGCCAATTGTAGCGTAGACTTTAGCCCTGAGGCCATAAGCAGCACCTTTCGTCGCCTGGAATGCTCCATTCGGAACGCTTTCAAGATGAGCTATATTCTCATCTGAAATATCCTTGAGTATCTGTGCATAAACATCTGCCGCAGGTGTTCTTTCCGGATACATCACAGGATACCACTTGTCAATATTATCTGCTGTGATGGAAGGGATAAGCTCCAATGAAAGAGGAGCGTCTCCCCAAAGGCGCACTACATCGAACAGAGCCCATGCCCTGATGAATCTCGCCTCTGCCTGAATCTTCTTCCTTTCAGCATCTTCCGCTGCATTCTCTTCCATGAGGTTGACGTTCTCAATGACATTTGTGGCTGTACCTATCAAGGTATAGTACTGGTCCCACATCAGCGACACCATGGTATTGTTTGCAGTGATGGCCATGTTGTCGAACTGCTCTTCGTTGACTCCGTCACCTCCGACATAACAATTGTCCGACATGATATCTCCCACAAGGAAGTTGTTCATCTCATAGATATCTGCCTTGAAATTGGCATAAGCTCCGTTCAATTCGCTCTTTGCGTCATCCAAGGTCGTATACGCACTCACCTGCTCGGTGACTTCCGTATTCTCACGCGTAAAGTCCGTGATAGGCTTTTCGTCCAGAAATTTCTCACATGCATTCAATGCAAGAAGAAGGACAAGGAATGTATATATGTGTTTCTTCATATCTTCAAATGTTTTAGAACTGGAACTTAACACCCATGATCATGGTTCTCGCCTGCGGATATGTACCATAGTCCACTCCAAGAGCGACAGCCGATCCGCCATATGCGTTCACTTCCGGATCATAACCGCTGTATTTCGTGAATGTCAACAGGTTCTGAGCTGTAGCATATACCTGAAGGCTCACGTTAGGAGTCTTTCTGAACCATTTCTGAGGAAGGTCATATGCAAGAGTGAGGTTCTTCAGTCTCAGATAGCTTCCGTCCTCGACGAATCTTGAAGAGTTATGAATATTCTCGATATTGCCGCTTCGTGGGATATCGGTCTTCATGCCCGGTCTCTTCCATCTGCGCAGGACAGCTGTAGACTGGTTCCTGAAGTCAAACATACCTTCTGTATCTATCCTCGAAGCATTGAATATCTGGTTTCCATACGATCCCTGAAGGAAAATCGACAATGTAAGACCCTTCCATGAGAAATCATTGGTAAGACCATATGTGAACTTAGGCTGCGCGCAACCGATTGTAGTCCTGTCTTCAAGTCCCACTGTTCCATTGCCGCTTACATCTTCATAGATCATGTCTCCTGTTTCAGGATCCACACCAAGAGACTTGTAGCCGAAGAATGTACCCACAGGGAGTCCTTCCTTGAGTATTACAGCAGACTGTCCTGTAGTATATGTCTCTGCAAAATAATACACCTTGCTGAGGCCGAGCTTAGTCAACTCATTCTTGTTGAACGAGATATTGAAGTCGGTATTCCACTTGAACTCTCCGACAAAGTTCTTGGAACTTACTGCAAGCTCAACTCCCTTGTTCACCATCTCTCCGTCATTTCTTGTAACACCACCAGGAAGATTGACATTTGAAGGAAGCGATACTGTAAGAAGAAGATCCTTGGTATGCTTATAATATGCATCCACGTTCACCATCAGGCGAGAGTTGAACATAGCAAGGTCGACTCCTACGTTGTACTGTGTCGTCTTCTCCCAGGTAAGGTCCGGATTGGCTGCCGAGCTCGGAGTAATCGCAAGTCCCGGATATGGATTCTCTTCCGAAGGCAGAACCTTTGAAGCAGACATGCTTGCCAGATAAGAATAGTTTCCGATTCCGCCCTGATTACCGTTCACACCCCATCCTGCACGGATCTTAAGGTCATCAAGGATATGTTTTGCATTTGCCATGAACGCTTCCTCCGACAATCTCCAACCGACTGATACCGAAGGGAAAGTTCCCCATCTGTGTCCTGGGGCAAACTTAGAAGAGCCGTCAGCTCTGAAATTGGCTGTAAACAGATAACGGTAATCGTAGTTATATGCAATACGGCCAAGGAATGACGCCAAGGTCCATGCAGATGCACTTGCCCATATTCCGTCCTCATTCAGCTGATTCGCCGCAGCAATCGAATGAATATGAGGGTATGAACTGCTCATGTCATATCCCGCAAGAGCACTTCCATCCCATGAAGCTCTCTGCTGGGTTGCTCCCGCCAAAAGTGAAAGCTTGTGCTTTTCATTGAATGTACGGTCGTAAGAGACAATGTTCTCAAGAAGCCATTCGAAATTACGGGACTTGCTTTCATTGACTTCTCCATTCACAGCACGACCGTCCGATGTAGAAATCGGATCAAGATAATAGTCGCTTCTTGAACTGTTGAGGTCCATCGAATATGTAACCTTATATGAGAAACCGTCGAAAGGCTTGAAGTTCAAAGCCACGGAACCGGCTGTACGGTCAGTCCTGTTGGTCATGTCTGCAGCATTTGCTGCCATAGGGTTAAGGATTCTTGATCCATAAGCCTCCTCATTATACTGACCCGGATTGTTCTCATCCCACACCTGCATGAAAGGAGGAGTGTTCACAGCTGCCAATATCGATCCTGCCCTCATTGCACTTCGGCTTTCGCGTACAGTACGGCCCTGATTGTTTGAATAAGAGACATTCAGACTCATCTCAAGCCACTTGTAGATGTCGCTGTCGATATTTGCCCTGAAATTTGTTCTGTTGAAATGAGCCTTGCTTACAATACCCTTCTCTCTCGTATGTCCGACTGACACATAATAGCGAAGCCTGTCGGTACCATTGGTCATGCTCAGCTGATAGTTCTGGTTGATACCTGTACCGAAGAGAACATCTTCCCAGTCCGTATATCTGTTTTCATCTTCAGGAATTACAGGGACTACTGCTGTAGTCTTTCCGAGTTCGGTCATAAGCTCCTTGTACTGCTCTGTATTCAAAGCCTCAATGCCGTTGCTGAGTCTCGACACACCGGCATATGCATTGAATCTCACACTTGTCTGTCCTGAGTGACCTCTCTTTGTAGTGATGATGACTACTCCGTTTGCTGCTCTCGCACCATAGATTGCTGACGAAGAAGCATCCTTCAATACCTGCATTGACTCGATGTCATCAGCAGAAATATGAGAAATATCATCTGACGGCACACCGTCAACTACATAAAGAGGCTCATTGCTGGCCTGAACGGAAGTCGTACCTCTGACTCTGACGCTCAATGAAGAGCCTGGCATACCCGAAGGCTGAATCACAGTCACTCCGGCAGCTCTACCCTGCAATGCCTGAACTGCAGAAATGATAGGTCTCTGTTCAATGTCCTCTGTGGAAACGACTGACACAGCTGTTGTCAGGTCCTTTCTCTGGACACTTCCATAACCGATCACAATACTTTCTTCGAGAAGTCTCGCATCTGCAGCAAGCTGCACATCCAATGTAAGGTCATTGCTGACATAGACGGACTTCGTCCTGTAACCGAGGCATGCGAATTCAAGTTCATCTCCTTCACAAGCGTCAATTGTAAACTTTCCATCAATATCCGTAGTCACACCCGACTGGGTTCCTGTAACATATACAGTACATCCCGGAACAGGAGATCCGTTATTATCGGTAACGACACCCGTATACTTTTCCTGGATTTTTGACCTGTCTGCTGCAGAAAGGACAATCTGGTTATCGACAACGCTGTATGAAGCTATCTTACCATCAGCCAAGATCACATTCAGCGCCTCTTCCAATGTCAATGCAGTAAGAGGGACGTCAATCTTTCTACGCACGTTGACTACGCCTTCATTATAGGCGATAGTATATGTAGTCTGGGATTCTATTTCCTTGAAAGCCTGTCTCATCTCCACAGGACTCTCCGAAAACCGGACTTCTCCCGTCTGTGCAGAAACGGAAGTCACCAGACATACAGTAAGCAGTATGCCTGAAACAATAAATTTCCTTAAATCTATCATAATATGTGTGGTTAGTGTAAATTATGGCTGGTTTCAGGGATCACTTCAGATAGATGATTGATCCCGCCTTGGTATATTCCATTCCTGGAATAAGTCTCTCAAGTACAGAAAGCAATGTTTCAACTTTGCCACATGCATCAAAACGTGCCGTTATCTTGGCATTGGTATATTTAGGATGGTCGGAGCATATTATGTTTACGCCGTACCAGCGTCCTGCCACCTTTATTATATCGTAGATGTCAGCCCCTTCGAAGCTCATCACGCCGTCACTCCATGACATGGCGGAAGAAGCATCAACTCTTACCTTTTCCAAGGTCTTGGAAGATTTGTCATAAATTATTCCTTGGTTTTCCACAAGAGAGACGGGGTCGGAATCAGGAAGATTCACCTTTACAAGACCCTGTTTCAATGAAATTGTGGATTTGACGTCATCTATGTAGTCCGCCACATTGAAGACAGTACCAAGAACTTCAATACTGTATCCGGAAACATTCACAATGAAAGGTTTAGTCTTGTCAGAAGCGACATCAAACACAGCCTCTCCAGTAAGGAAAACCTCTCTTGTGTCACCGAAAAACTGCTCAGGGAAGATAAGTTTGGAATGTGAATTCAGGATGACTTTTGTACCGTCACCGAGTTCTATCTCCGTGTTCTGTCCGGAAATAGTGCTGATTTCAGCATAATCAGGTGTGCTGATGCGGGAAGCCATGATGTATGACAGCACCAATGCAACAGCAAGCGATGCCGCGACAGCACATACGCTTCCGAAAGCTATTCTGTAGCGCCTTACCTGAGAACGCTCAGGGAACAGCACAGCATCGACCTTGCGCTTCGCTTCACGTACGGACGCAAGATGACCGGAAGTGCTCTTCCACACTTCCTCCATTTCCTTGTCCTTTGCCTCAGAATCATGCGGATCCAGAATCCAGCGGGCAAAGTCCACCTCCTCGTCAGCCTTAGCTTTCGATCCTATGTATAAACTGAAAATGTCTTTGATCTTCTTCATGATAAACAGCCTTTATCATGAAGACAGTTTTTAACGGTGCTGCACCCACAGATAAAGAAGGAAAATGAAGCATCTTAGTTTCTTCAAGTCCTTCAAAGCTCTGTTGATCTGATTTTCAACAGTCTTTTTGCTTATTCCAAGCTTTGCAGCAATTTCAGAATTGGTCAGGCAGTCATAACGGCTCATGTAGAATATGCGTCTCCTTTCTGAAGGCATACTGTCAGCTATGAGCTTGACCAGCAGTTCCGTCTCAAAGGCTTCGTATTCCTTGTCGGCAGCGATTTCCGAAGGTATCTCCAGGCATTCTTCAATATCCACATTTACATGTCTCACCTTCTTCATATAATTGAGAGCCATATTCTTGGACGAGATGAAGAAATATCCGTCCGGATTCTTGATTGACTCCAATGTATGACGGTTATGCCACAGTTTTATAAAGAAATCCTGTGCCATATCCTCTGCCTGTTCCTTTGATGAGATGAAGTGAGAAAGATAGTTCTGAACTTTCGGATAATACATGAAGAACATCTTGTCGAAGGCGTTCTTGTCACCCTCGGCAATACGCATCATCATATTATCCATACCGTCCAGCTTCATGTGATATTATTTACAAATGTAATTATTTTTTTATAATAAAGCACAAGAGGCCTGCCTGACGGCAAACCTCCTGCATAATATTCTTTTACAGATTAATGTATCGCCACGGTGAGCATCGCCATCACGATTGATACCATGCTCATGAGCTTGATAAGGATGTTGAGTGACGGTCCTGATGTATCCTTGAAAGGATCTCCCACTGTATCACCTGTAACAGTTGCCTTATGAGCCTCCGAGTTCTTTCCTCCGAGATGGCCTTCCTCTACATACTTCTTCGCGTTGTCCCACGCTCCACATGAGTTGGACATGAATACTGCAAGGACAAAACCTGAGCCAAGACCTCCGATAAGGAGACCCATCACACCTGCAGGGCCGAGGATGAGACCGACGAGGACAGGAACGATGATGGCGATAAGCGAAGGAAGAAGCATCTCACGCTGAGCACCCTTTGTAGAGATCTCGACGCAACGCGCATAGTCTGGAGTTGCTTCCTTTGTAAGGATACCCTTGATCTCACGGAACTGACGGCGTACTTCAGTAACCATGCTCTGGGCAGCACGACCTACCGCGTTCATTGTAAGACC
>JAEIGA010018316.1_pt1 | contig 10663 bp, 2 predicted proteins | sample 9270691 | NCBI WGS metagenome assembly JAEIGA01 (sample SAMN17057246, study PRJNA624740) | gut metagenome | biome: biome; isolation source: fecal sample | host: Bos grunniens | place: China: Xizang | collected 2019 | reverse complement strand
CTGGAATAGGAGTTTGCAAAGCTCGTACACAATACGTAGCGAGGGAACAGACTTTCTTTCGTAATTCTGTTCTTGAACGCCGTCTTTTGCGCATCGGTAAGCGTCGTATCCGCATCGATTGCAGCCTTTGCTTCGTCGCAGAGCGTGACGCATTCTTCCAACCAAGTCTTCGTCCAGTACTTCGTTCCACCCAGACCTAAGAAGCCGCTGGTATTTTCGATTTCGTCGTAAATACCTCTGCCCAATCCAGCGTAGTTTGCCTCAATTTCCTCGCATCTTGCCACAACCTTATCGAAGAAGTTACGCATCTTCGTTGCGCCTGCGCCGAAATAGTTGGTGAAGTAGGTATTCAAAACCTCATCGTAATCCGCATTGACGTTATGCATAAATTTCGAATCGATATACGCCTTCAAATCGGAGAACGCCGTCATTTCCGATTGTTCGTGGCTCTGACTCCAAACACCCTTCACGCCGAGGTCAGCCAAAATCTTGTAGTTTTCAGCCGACGCCTTCCACGTGTTGTAGGGATACATGTAGAACTTGAAGTTGGTGCCGTACATCCAAAGATATACGTTGCTCGAAAGCGCACACCACTTCTTGATGGTTGCAAGATGCGTTGCATTGTCCGCATGGTTGAAGTTTTCCGCGTACAATGCGTTGATGGGAGCAAGCCATACCATTACGCCGTCGTCGCACTTCAAGTCTTCGCTCGTCTTCGTATAGCTGCCGTCATCCGCAATTTCGTAACGCTTCATAAGCGTGAGGTCGTCGTTTGCAGGAGCGGCTTCCGTCGAACGGTAAGCAAGGAAGGCGATATTCAGCTTTCTATCGCCGATCTGAGGACGAATCTTCGCATTGATTGCGTTCATCAAATCAATCCAAGCCGCCGAGAACCCTGCGCTGCCGTACAAGCTGTTGTACAAGCTGCAACGAGCGCACGTGCATGCGTCGTCGCCCACGCTGTCCATAATCGAGAAGGAAATGTTTTCGATGGTGGGTTTCGCATTGATTTGTACCATCATATTGGTAGCGATAACGTCGACCATGGCGTTGAATTCCGCCGAGTTTCCGCCTGCCGTAGGACAAATTTGCGTTTGGTTTGCGATATACCAGTTGGGGTGGGAAGCGCCGTAGGTTGCTACGGGCAAGTAATGGAGCGCATTGTGCATATCCCAGCCCTCGTTAGAAGGAATCCACACATCCGTGTGCGCTTGCAAGCCCATACCGAATACTTCGTCCGCCGTCATATACGTCTGCTGTTGACGGTACTCAAACGAAGGCTTTTCTTCAAGGTTGAAAGAAGGAAGAGTTGCACCGTTTCCGTTGTAAACAATACAATCCTCGCTGATCATTTCGTAGCCAACCGTCGCGCGCAAGAAGGCAAGCATACCCATGCGGTAACCGTCCTCACCGCGGGCAAAGATGATTACCGTTCTGCCGATTTTTCTAATGGCATAGCCCGCCGTACCGATTTCCGCTTCCGTAGGAAGGTCGGTGAAACCGAGCCTTTGCGCCAACTCTTCATACCCGAGCATAACCGCATAACGATACTTAGTAATCGTAGTAGGCTCTGCCCGCACAAGAGACAGGGTTGCACCCGTCGCCGACGCAAGCTGTTCTTGCATATAGAGCGCCGTTTCTCTCAAACCGCCCTCGTAGTAAATCTTATACTGCGACGCGCTGTTCGTGATGAAGGCTTGGTTTGCGCAGTCGCCGTACAGCGCCGTTTCGCAAGTAATCAAGCTGTCGATGGTAATCAGCGCCTTTTCACTTTCGGAAAGAGCTTCGTACGCCGTACGCGCCGTATTCACCGCTTCTTCGTTAGGGGAAGAAGTATCCAAAGCGTCAATTCTCGCCTGTACCGTGGAAACTGCGTCCTCGGAAACGACCTGAGAATTGAAGGAGTAGATGGGCGAAATTTTCCATCCGCTCGTACCTGCCCCCATCGTTACGCCGACAAACCACGTACCGCTGTTGCCCTGCTCGATAATGTCGGGGGTAACCACCACTTCCGTCCATACCTTGGAAGGAAGGTTGGTTACGTACTCGCCCGTAGGATTCCACGAGTTCATATCGCCCGAGAATCTGAAATCTACCGCGCTGTCGTTGGGGTTGTAAATCCAGAAATGCAAGCTATCGTGTCCGCTCGCAAGCGCATTCTTCAATGCGTTTTGGTTGAACGCGCCCATATCGGCGTCGCTCGACCAGCCCTGCGTGAAGTTGTACACCGTACCGTATGCGTTTTTCGCACCGCTGTCAGTAAAGTTACCGAAGGTCAAACCGCTGTTCGTACCAAGGTCAGGCGCATACGCAACGATGTCGGTGATTTCAAACGAAACGTTCGTTGTGTTTGTTCTCAAGCCCAACGCCCAGTTGCTGGAAAGAATACCCGTCGAAGTGTCTACTTCCTTTTGAATCCAATTGCCGTTGTTTGCCCAGTAACCGCTGGTCGACCAAGTATTGTGCCAGTTGTCGCCCCAACCGTCGTTGGTGATACCATCGGAGAGGTAAAGGTCGCAGGACGCGCCGACTACGCGGATATTGAAGTATACCTTCGTGTATTGGCTTACGTCGGGGAAGTTCTTAAACTGAATTGCCACCTTACCGCCTGCGTCGGGGGTTACCTTCAAGTAGTTGCCGTAGTAGCTGTCGTAGCCCATCGTAGCCGTACCGCCGATGGTAGACGTATAGTTGGGTACGTGGGAAGGAACGACGTTCACGCCGTCTACCGACTGTCTAAATAGCGTCGTGTATCCTTCGATGTTGGAAAGAAGTTTTCTAAGCTTGCCGTAGTTTTCAATCAAGCCCTTCTCTTCGCTGGTAAGCGCATTGTACTCGTCTCTTGCTTGCTCGATTCTCGAAACGAATACGAGGTTATCGGGCATTATTACGCTGTCAGGCAAGTTTGCAATCAGCGTATTCAATCTGTTTATCTTTGCCTCTAATTCGTTCGCCGCTTTGATTTCCGCTTCGTATCCTTCCAAAAGCGCAAGGTTGGTTACGTAGCCCTTTTCCGTATCCGACAAAGCGTTGTACTTCGTACGTGCTTCGTTTACCAAATCCTCGTCGATATCACGGGGATTGATAGAGTTAATCAATTCGGTTACTTCGTTTGCCTTTTCGATAGTATTGATTGCCGTTTCCGCCGCCGTAAGCTTTGCGATGCTTGCAATCATACCCTTTTGCGCGTCCGTCAATGCATCGTATGCGTTGCGAGCCGCAACCACCGCCGCTTTATCCGCAAGCGTCGCTTCGTCGGGAAGCGCGTTGATAAGCTTGATTGCGTCCTTAACGTCCGCATGGTCGAGGTAAGTAAGGACAGGAACTTCTACTACGTCAGGACCTGCGTAAACCGTCGAGATTTTCCAACCGCTCTTCGCCGAGCCTGCACCGTCGCCGCCCAAGAGATAGACGTACCATTGACCTTGTTTGTTGAGGGCGATATCCTCTGCGGAAATGGTTACCTTCGTCCAAGCATTTGCCGCCAACGGCGTCGAATCCTTAGAATCCGTCCAAGCGCCGCCGCAATCGCCTGCTAAGTGGAAATTATATACCGTGCTCGTAGGATTGTACATCCAGAAATAGAAGTACGTCTTTCCTGTGGGCAAAGCATTTGCAAGTTTGTTTGCCTGCAAAGTGCCCAACGTGTTGGTGTTGTTGGTATCAATGTAATATTGTTCACGGGTAATGTTATAAACCTTACCGTACTCGTTGACCGTACCCGTATCGGTATGTACGCCAAGCAACAAGGATGCGCTCGTTTGCTCCACAATCGTCAAGCTGGAACGGAACGAGATTCTCTCGCTGATTTGCCAGCCTGCCGTACCTGCGCCCGTCGTTACGCAACAAACCATATCAGACGCAGTATTTGCCTCAATCGTTTCAGGCGAAATAACCACTTCCGTCCAAGCCTTTGCCTTCAGGGTCGTGGTATCCCAATGCTTCCACGCAGCCGTATCCACCAAATAGAAATCTACGTTCGACTCGTTGGGGTTATAGATATAGAAACGATAGCTGTCGTGCGTTGCGTTAAGATTTGCCTTTAAACCGCCTACTGCAAACGAACCCAAGTCGTTGTCGCTCGTCCAGCCCTGCACAAGGTTATATACCTTGCCGTACTCGTTCGTCGTTTGGCTGTCGGTAATCGTACCGAAGGTCAACGACGTCTTTGCATCTGATTTTTCGAGAATAACACCGTACACATCGGAAATTTCAAAAGCAAAATTCTCCGCCGCCGTCTTGAAGCCGATGGCAAAGTCCGTACCGACGTAACCGTCCGCAACGTCGACCTCTACCATTCTCCAAGTGCCTGCGTTACACCACAAGCCCGCAACACTCCACGTATTGTGCCAGTTTTCCCCCCAACCGTCGTTGGTAATACCGTCGGAAAGGTAAATATCACAGCCGACGTTGGTCTTTACGTAGAAGTAAAGCTTACCGTACTTTGCTACGGAAGGGAAGTTTTGGAAATGCAACGCCGCTCTTCCGCCTTCGCTCGACGTTACTTTGAGTACGTTGCCGTACAAGCTATCCTGCTTAATCGCCGCCGTGCCGCCGATGGTGGAAACGAAACCGGTGTTCATCTTCAAGTAGGAAGGAATAACCGTACCGTCGTCCGCATCGTGCTTATATACACGGTCGTAGCCTTCGATAAGAGGTAAGAGGTTTTCCACCTTGTCATACCCTACCACCTTCGCCTTGTCCGAAAGGGAAAGCGCCGCATACTTTTCTTCGGCGTCGCGGATTCTCGCAACGAACTGTACCGCATCGGGCATCGCAATGCTTTCAGGAAGCTCTTCGACGATCTTTTGCACCGTGTCCAGCTCCGCGGAAAGAATGGTAGGCAAACCGCTTGCCGAAACAAATGTGCTTGTCGGTTGCGCTTGGTTTTTAACGATTACCGTATAGTCGGACAAGTCCATTTTTTCATCGTCGACAATGCTTACGAGCGCGTCGTACTCGTCCGAGCTCTCTACCGTGATGGGGAAGAGCTTAGAGCCGTACCAACCCGTGTTGTCTGCCGTGCCGTCGCCCGTGTAGGGAGCTAAAGAGAATACTTCCTCTGCATAACCGTTCAACACCGCCATGTTGACGGTATCATACAGGTTATTTCTTGCCAAGGTGTTGTATTCGGTATAGCGAACTTCATTGCCGTACTTAATGTACGAAATGGCAACGAAATCAAAATCGAGATAGTTATAGGTGATACCGCGATAGCAACCGTTTGCGAAATAGTAGTCGCCCTCTTGATAAATCTTGGCTTTATCGCCTGCACCGCCTACCTTCTTCGCCATGTTGATATAGTCGCCGTTTGCCTGCGCCATCAAGTTGGGCGTCGAGATAATGAAGCCGTACTCCGCCTCTTCGTTTTCTACGATGAAATTACGCACCTCTTCGTCCATTTTTACAATGTAACGCAAGCCGTTTTTCCAATCGCTGAGGTTGAGGGAAACGCCGTCTTCCATTTCAAAGACGCCGTCCGTCCTCCAGTTGAATTCTCCTGCCGCCTGCGTTCTCAAAACGCGCGCAGGCATGCAAATTGCCACGCCCGCCAAGGAGACGAACATGAAAACTGCCATACATAATCTTAAAAGAATTTTTCTAACTGCATTTTTCATTTTTTCTTACTCCCATTCAATACTTCCGTCGTCTTCAAAGTTATTGTCGTACATATTTGACAACGTCAAAACGTCGCAATCACTCAACGTATATACGGCGAGCCAAGGAGATACGTACTCTTTCATGTGCTTTTCCTTCCTTATTCTTTATATTTTTCGTGCTTTTTATTTCCTCTTATAAACCCCAGTCGTTGGTGAATACCGATTGCATATCTCCGCCCGTCTCACGATAGATGGAGAACCCTAACGCATTCCAATCCTCACGGAATTCCTCACGCATCTGACGAATATTAGGGTAATATTCGTCATAATACATACAAAGTACGTAACGAGGGAAAATGCTTTCCTGCTTGATTCTTCTAACCAGATTTTCATACAGCTTTGGATCGCTCGTTTTGTATTTTTCCACTGCCTTGTAGGCATTTTCGACCATACTCAACATCTCTTCAAGCAGTTGTTTCGGCCAATATTTTGCATCGCCGATTTCATCGTAAATGCCGCCGGAAATCGTTGGAACAGTCTTTTCTAAATACGCGCTTTGCGCTTGTTCAAGCAAGAACATACCCTGCATATAAGGTGCTGCATCCAAATAATATCTTCGGAAATAGTTGTTGATTACTTCATTATAATCCGCATTCACGTTCAGCATGAATTTACTGTCGATATAGTCTTTCAAATGCGCAAATGCCGTTGATTCGTTACGTTCCTGTGCTTGGTTCCAAGCATACGTTACACCGCATTCTTTCAAATAACGATACGTTTCTACTACACTGCTCCACGAATTATAAGGGTAGAGGTAATAACAGAAGTTTGTACCGTAAATCCACACGTAAACGTTGTTGCTGACCGTATACCAAAGTGCCACGTTTTGCGCATACGTCTTATTTCTCTCCTCATAGAAAGAAGAAGTAAATTTCGAGTAAATGGGCGCAAGCCAAGGCGAAACGTTTTTATCACACAGCAGATATACGTAATTGCCGTTTTCGTCTACTTCGTATACGTAATTACCATTTTTGTCTTTTATAAATTGCCCCTCTTCATTTCTTGCATAACACTTTAAGGGAATATAATTGCCGTTTTCGTCTTTAATCGGGTCGCCCCAAATTACGTTACCGCTCGCATCCGTGAACTTTACTCTTTCCACGGGGGCAGGTTCTGCGTCATGGTATGCAAAGAAGGTTAAATTCAAAATTCTGCCTGGATCCGTTTCCGCAATGTATGCCTGCACCATTCTATTCAAATCGTTCATGAAGTAAATGCAGGTTGCCGAAGGAGTACCGTACAAATTTTTATACTCTAAACAAGTATCGCAGGTACAGGTATCTTGGCCCGTACCATCCATCGCCGTAAAGGAAATGTTTTCCAGCGTAGGACATTCTTCCATGCGCGTTCTGATAACAGAAAATACTTCCTTTAACAATGCTTGGTATTCCGTCTTTTTACCGTGTGCAGTATAACATACCTGCAATTTATCCGCTCTGTACCAATCGGGATGCGTTTCGCCAAACGTTTCTACAGGGATGTAGTACAACGTATTGTGCATATCCCAACCATTGACAGGAATCCAAATATCGGTGTGCGAGTGCATCCCCATACCGTATGTTTCCGCCGTTGTGTGCAAGTTAGAAATCTGTCTATAATCAAAATCCGGTCTTTCAATAATGTCGATTTCGGGCATTGTCTTCCCGTCTTTTCCGTAATAGATGCAGTCTTCGCTGAGCATATCGTAATCAAGCACCGCACGTAAAAAGGCAAGACCGCCCATGCGGTAACCGTCACCGCCGTTTGCTTCGATAAAGACCACGTTGCCCTTCGTTTTGATATAATACCCCGACGTACCTATATCTTCCGTCGGCATAGACAAACCAAACTGCGTGAAAAGTTCACGGTGACCATAAATAATGGCGTACGTCTGTTCAGTCAAGCCTTGCGGTTTTTCATGGGAAATGGACAACTCGCCCCCCGTCGCATTTAACACCTGTTCGTAAACAAAACTTGCCGATTTGTTGATGGCACCGTTTAGCGTCTCATTGCTATTGTCCACGTAAATTTTATAATTCGTTTCCCCATTTACAACGAAAGGAACATTTCTTTCCGTTACGTTAATTTTATGTAACATATTCTCTACGTAATGGATGGAGCTGTCCTTCGTGATTACCGCCGTTTCCTCTTCCGCTTTACAAGCAAAACAAGAGAAGGCAGAAATCAGACAGATAAAAATTGCTGTAATTTTTTTCAATCTCTTCATACACATCTCCTTATTTTACCGTTACGCTCGTTTGAAAAATGGTCAAGTTGCCCATTTCATCGTATACGTAGAAATAAATTTGATAAACCCCTGTATATTCACACTTAAGCGCACTAGAATCATCGTTGATATAAATGGGCATTCCTTTAGGGTTAATGACCATCCTTATCACGTTAATATTTTCCGCCTTAGTGAAATTGTCCGAAACCGTGTATTTGGGAATAGTCAACACTTCCCCTACCGCCAATTCCGTTTGGAACTCGCCCTTGAACGTCAACGTCGGCTTTTCACCATCAACGACCGCCAGTGAGTATTCCAGATAGGATTTGGTGGAGAATTTCCACGCGGAATCTTCCTGCGCAATCACGCTGATATTATATTGCCCGTACTCGGAAAGTGAAATTTGATAATCTCTGGTCGCGTCCACGTTTTCAAGCGTAATCCCGTCCGTGCTGCACGCGGGCGTACCGTTGGGCGCAATGACGGTAAGATGGGCTTTTACGTTGGGGCTTAACACGTCGCAAACAATTGTCTTTTGTACCGTGTAAACACTGTCTTTTACTGCCGTCGTGATAATGCTGTCCGCAGTAGAAATATACGGTCCCGTATTGTCACGAGTATTGTTTGCATTGACGCCACAAATTTTATGGATAAATATCGCATCATCCGCCTGCACGTCACAAACTTCAATAGCAAAATATACTTTCCCCGAAGGGAAGCCGTTAAACGTTTCACCATTTTGCGTTTTCGTAATATGCACCGACGTCGAAGCATTGACAACGAAAGCGTTGTCCGCATAACCAATCAAGAACGGAAGCGCTTGCGCACCGTTGAAATCTATCGTCAAGCCAATCGACGTATCTCCCACACTCATCTGCGCTTTATCGCCCGCTTTGCGAATGCTTGCTTGGGCACAAATCTCACTGTTTTCACTATCCGTCAGCGTAACGTTAATTTGCGAGAACTTGGATTGCCCAGGCACCGTTAAAAATGCCAACGAGAATGCACTTGCCATTTGCGGGTTGATGAAATATGCTTTTGCTGTTTCCATCGCGCTGTTTGCCGAAATCTTAATGCCTTGATATCCCGCCAACTCATAATTGTTGACAATAGACAAATCATCAATCGAATAGAAATATTTTTCCATGTTCACCGCATCACGGTATCTTTCCGTTGCGCCAGGGATACGTTCTTTGCTGATGACGACGCGAACGGGCACTTCCTGCTCATACAGCGTCACACCCTCGCTCATATAAGCAATCTTTATGCAATCTTTATCATTTTGTACAGTCGGGGTGAACGTCTTTCCTGCTTGATAAATATTCGTATTTTCTCCGTACGTTACCGCTACGTCGCAAACTTTTTGCACTTTGTTACCGTTGTTGTAATCATACGCATAAATCAACGGCAACGTATATGTTCCGCCCGAAACGTAACCGATAGGAAGCAAAGGATTTTCATGTAATACAGGCTTTCCGCTGGTAATCCCTTTGATGACGTATTCCTTAGTCGCTACATTCCCAACATAATCAACCGCCGTGCATGTCAACAGCCAATCTCCCGCAAGCTCTATACGGAATTTCCCGTCTGCTATTTCACACGACTGATTGCCGTTGGTAAGCAAATAGGAAACGCTCACTTTACCGCATCCGCCGCTCACCGTCGGTTGCGGCAAGCTTTGCAAAGTCCCCACCTCGATTTCCTGAGGAATATTTTCAATAGAAACTTCCAGTTTGGGAAGATACTTGCTTAAATATGCGCGCACCCATAACACTTCACGCGCAAGATTTCCCGCATAGTCTTTCGCTTGATATACGATGGCATACGTACCCACTTGCTCAACGGCAAATTTACCATCCTTGATATCAATCATCTTTTGCGTGTCCGTACCATAATTTTGCCATACGGAAACGTTGACGTCGCTTGCACCGCTCACTCTGTCGAGCGCGGTTGCCGTAGGAACGGGATATGTCCCACCAACGACGGCGTTTGGCATGGTTTCATCCTCGTTATCCACCGTAATTACGGGGGCCTCGTCATCGACGTACTTCTTTGCCGAAAGATCAATACCGAGGATACTTGTGAAACACATATTTGCCGTGGCGTCGTTATAATTCAATGCGCTGATGGTAAGTTTCGCCTTACCACTGGGGAACCCAAACCACAGCGAAGTGTAATAGTTGCTGTCATCTAAATCGGAGATAAATTTACCACCCGCCCATGCTTGGTTGGTTTTATAATCGTAACTGATACAGAATTTTTTTGCATCGGGTGCCGCGTCAATCGGTTTTTGCGCCCCCCAATACAAACCCGTATCTTTTGCAATAAAGCTGTGAGGAACCATACAACCGAGCGTACTGCCTACGTGCAGCTTGCCCGCTTTTTCCAAACCCGTTTGCAACTGACCATTGCCCGCCGCCGTGAAATAGGTCAAACCATACGAATTAGAATCGTTGTGGAAATTACCATTATACACAAGCTGCACAGAGGGATCTTCCACGTCCGTAAACGTAAATACCATACGGGTGAAATCAGCCGAGCCTGCAACGTTAGGCACAACAAAACCCTCTAACAGCTTTGTGGAAATTGTCATTTTCGTCATGTCGAAAACGTGGTCAAAGGTAAGCGCGTCACCGTTGGCAATGCGCACCATCAACCCCTCGCTGTTTGCGCCCAAATGCGTACACACACCGTATTCCATCGACGTCTTTTCACTTGCATAAGACGCCAATCTGCCGTATACCGTGAACGGATATTCCTTGGTATAAACCTTTTCGCTAATTTCCGCAAAATAGCG
>JAEIGA010018315.1_pt1 | contig 10663 bp, 9 predicted proteins | sample 9270691 | NCBI WGS metagenome assembly JAEIGA01 (sample SAMN17057246, study PRJNA624740) | gut metagenome | biome: biome; isolation source: fecal sample | host: Bos grunniens | place: China: Xizang | collected 2019 | reverse complement strand
GTTTCGGTTTTTGAAGATGAAACCCCTTGAAGAGCATTAAGCGCTCTGCCGATGTTGTTTTTTTCGTTTTGTAACGCTTCTTTTATAAGTTCGTCGTTATGATTTGTTTTTGATTTTATATAATCGAATCCAACTTTAAATTCAGGTGGATTAAGTGTTAAGGTTACACAGCGTGAGATTATGGTATCAAGCAAGCCCGATTTATTTTCGGCAATGAGAATGAACATAACAGCCGTTGGCGGTTCTTCTAAAACCTTTAAAAGCGCATTTTGAGACTGTTCATTCATGGTATCTGCACCGTCGATAATAAATATACGTTTTTGTGCTTGATGGGGTTTAATATAGGCATCATTGCGAATTTCTCTTACTTGGGAAACGGTGATGGTTTTTTTGCCGTCTTGAGCGCAAACAACTGTAATATCGGGGTGAGAGTTAACACTTGCTAAATGGCAATTATGACAATTTCCGCAAGGAGAATTATCTTCTGAGCAAACGATAGCGCTACTTAAATATTTTGCCAAGGTGTGTTTGCCTGTGCCATAATCACCTTCAATTAAAATAGCGTGGGGAATACGCTTTTCTTTTATGAAATTTTGGACGGTGTTGCATAACATATCATTTCCTACAATGGAAATCATAATACAAAACCAACCTTTTTCATGGCTTTAAAATAGGTTTTACGGGCAACGTATTCTGCCTTTTGAGCGCCCTCTTTATAAAGCACTTCCAATGCTTTTTTATCTTTTATTATTTCGTCATAAGATGTTTTGATTGGGGCTAATGCATCGGCAACTGATTCGCCGACAGCCATTTTAAAGTCGCCGTAACCTTTGCCTTCAAATTCTTTTTCTATTTCAGCCATTGTCTTATTGGTGATGGCTGAATAAATGGTCATAAGGTTTGAAATGCCCGGCTTTTCATCCGCAAAACGAACACATGCCTCGGAATCGGTAACGGCACGTTTGAATTTTCTTATGATATCATCTTTAGAGTCAAGAATTGCAACCCAAGAGTTAAGATTATCGTCAGATTTTGACATTTTCTTTTCAGGGTCTTGCAAAGACATAACTCTGGCGCCGGTTTTTGGAATATAGGGTTCCGGCACGGTGAAAACATCGCCATACAAATTGTTAAAGCGAATTGCAATATCACGTGCTATTTCAAGGTGCTGCTTTTGGTCGGCACCAACGGGTACTAAATCGGGTTTGTAAAGCAAAATATCGGCCGCCATAAGAACAGGGTAGGAGAAAAGACCAACGTTTACGTTATTTGCGTGTTTTGCCGATTTATCTTTAAATTGTGTCATACGTGACATTTCGCCAAATTGTGTATTACACGAAAGCAACCAAGAAAGGTTTGCGTGTTCGGGCACATGGGATTGAATGAAAAGAGTGTGCTTCTCAGGGTCAATACCAAGGGCTAAAAGTAAAGCGTATGTAGAATAGATTTGTTGACGTAATTTTGCGGGTTCTTGTCTTACAGTTATTGCGTGTAAGTCAGCCACGGCAAAGGTGCAGTCAAATTCATCCTGCATAGCAATCCAGTTTTTAAGAGCGCCCAAATAGTTACCAAGGGTTAACATACCGCTTGGTTGTATGCAACTTAAAACTTTTTTCTTTGGTTGTGTTTCTATAATTTCAGACATATTTATTCCGCCTTTAAATGATTATCTTTATAATTATATCATATCTTCATAAACATTACAAGTTTTAGTTAAGTTCATCGAGTGATAAATAAAAACTTTCTAAAAATTCGTCCATAAAAATATTGGCTTCAGGGCAGTTGAGTTCTTTGATGGCTTCTCTTGTGCTTTTTTCGGCTATTTGGAACTCACGGTTGCCCATATTTGATTCTTCAATACATTTTATAAGCGCAGAGATTTTATCAGCCGCTTTTACAAGTGCTTTGATTTCTTGGCTTGGGTTATATATTTTTGAAAATTGGGGTTTGAAATCGTTTGGGAGTTTTTCGATAAGCCGATTTTCAGCGATTTTTTCAATATCCTTATAAACGTTTTTAATATTGCAGTTATAGTATTTTATAGGGGTGGGCATATCGCCTGTAATGATTTCGGTTGTGTCGTGATACATTGCCGCAACAGCAACGGCGTTTGCATCTATATTACCGCCAAGGCGGGTGTTGTTGATTATAGCAAGAGCGTGGGCTACGAACGCTACTTCCAATGAGTGTTCACTTAAATTTTCACTTTTCGTATTTCGCATAAGTCCCCAACGATAGATGTTTTTCATACGGCTAAGCATAGCATAAAAATGATTTTTCACAAATTTCACTTCCTTTATTGAATATTATAACATTAAATGGTATAATATCAATAGATTATTTTGATTTTGAGGTATAAAAAATGGTTTTTTCTGAATTAAAAAACCGAACATTAAAACCAAAACGTGAAAAAGCCCTTTCGACCTTTTTGGTGGCGCTCATAACTGCGGCGGCGTTTTTTGTGCCGTATATGGTCATGAGCGAGGGGTATTTTATATTTTACGGTGACTTTAATGTTCAACAAATTCCGTTTTATCAAAAATGTCATGAGGCAATAAGAAGCGGTAATATTTTTTGGGATTTTGGGACTGACTTGGGCGCTAATTTTATTGGTTCATACAGTTTTTATTTATTGGGCAGTCCATTCTTTTGGATAACACTAATTTTTCCAAATAATTTTGTGCCATATTTAATAGGTCCGTTACTGATTTTAAAGTTTGCTTGTGCGGCGGTTACTGCATATTTCTATATCCGCCGTTTTACAAGAACACCGGAAGCGGCAAGATTAGGCGGACTTCTATACGCATTTTCGGGTTTTTCGGTATATAATATCTTTTTTAATCATTTTCACGAACCGATAATCTTTTTCCCGATTTTGCTTTTGGCTTTGGAAATGCTTATAACCGAAAACCGACGTTTTGTTTTTGCATTAGCGGTTTGTATTTGTGCTATATCCAACTACTTTTTCTTCTTTGGAATGGTAGTATTTGTTGTTATCTACTTCTTTGTAAGATTATTTTCGGGTGCAATAAAGGTTAAAATCAGCCGTTTCTTTGTAATGGTGTTTGAAGCGGTATTAGGGCTTTTACTTTCTGCATTTTTACTGTTGCCATCTATTTTGGCTATTAGTGATAACTCTCGCATTTCTTCCGTTTTGCTTGGTTGGAATGCTATTATGTACGGAAAAGAGCAGATATATGCCAACGTTTTGCAATGTTTCTTTTTCCCGCCTGATATACCTGCCCGTCCGGTATTTTTTCCGGGTGCCGAGGTTAAATGGTCGTCACTTGGCGGATGGTTGCCTGTGTTTAGTATGGTTGGTGTTTTTACCTGGTTTAAAACCAAAACAGGCAGTTGGCTTAAGAGGGTAATTGGAATTTGTATCTTTATGGCAATGGTTCCTATTCTTAATAGCGCTTTTTATGCCTTTAACACCGCTTATTATGCAAGATGGTTTTATATGCCTATTCTTTTGATGTGTCTTGTTACCGTTATTTTGACCGAGGACCGCAACATTGATTGGGGTTACGGTTATAAATGGGTATTGGGAATAACCGTTGCAGTTACTGCAGTTATTGGTTTCTTTCCACAAGCAAATGAAGACAGCAAAATAATTTTTGGTCTATACACTCAAGGGGAAGATTTAACCTATGTTGTGAGATTTGCGGTTGCTTGTTCAATAGCAATAGTAGGTCTTGTGGCTCTTTATTTCCTTTTGAAGATTTTAAAGACAGATGCAAAAGCGTTTTACCGCACCGCCACAGTTTGCGTATGTATTGTTTCGGTGATTTATGCTAACGTTTTTATTGTGTGCGGCAGGGCACATTCTTACGAAATAAAAGATGTTATGATTGATACGCTTATAGAGGGCGAAGTGGACTTAGAAGATGACGGCGAGTACAGAATAGATACTTACGATTGCGTGGATAATACTGCAATGTATTTGGGATATTCGGGCATAAATGCTTTCCATTCGGTAGTACCGGCTTCGATAATGGAATTTTATGAATATATTGATGTAGAACGCAGTGTTGCAAGCCGTCCGTCTACCGATTACGAGTCAATAAGACAGTTGCTTTCGGTTAAGTATTTGTTGAACCGTGAAGACGGTGAGAGTTTTATTGACGAGGATACAAAAGAAACTTTGATGGAAGGTTATACCTACATTGATACCAAAAACGGATATTACGTTTATCAAAACGATAACTATATACCTTACGGTTTTTCTTATGATTATTATATGACCGAAGAATATTGCGAAAATTATAACGACGAAGACCGTGCAAATCTTATGTGTAAGGCGATTTTGCTTGATGATGAGCAGATTAAAAAATACGGTAAATACCTTTATGATTTTGAGGGTATGGCAAGAAATCCTGCACCAAACGATAAGGGCAGAAGTTTGTATTTCGATTATGAAAGTATGGTTTACGATTACGATAAATTGCGTGAAACTTCGGCTTTGAAATTTGAAACCGATAAGCGTGGATTTACTGCCACGGTTGAACGAGACAAAGAAAATTTGGTGTTTTTCTCCATTCCTTATGACAAAGGGTGGACCGCTACTGTAAATGGAACACCGTGTGAAATTGAAAAGGTCAATAAGGGCTTTATGGCGGTTTTGGTTCCAAAGGGTACCAGTGAAATTCGTTTTGATTATATGCCGAGCGGTTTGAAAACAGGGCTTATTGTGACCGCTGTAAGTTGCGGTGTGTTCTTACTTTATATTTTGATTTTCCTTTGGTGGAAGAATAATCATAATGATATGAACGTTTATCCCGAAGGGGAAATTTTAATAAAAAGTTGGGCTAAAGACGAGCGTTTGGAAGATGCGGAAAACGAAGAAAAACCGTCGCCCTCGCAAACTCTTTTGGATAAGATGGATGATATAATAATTCCAAAAATTGAAAGCAAATTTGAGGGCGGATTTAAGATTTTAGATACCGATGATGATGAAAAATAAGTTTAAAAGGTGCCGATTTGGCACCTTTTTCTTTTTTTAAAAATGTTATAAAAACCTTTTATTTATGCGGATTGCTATGATTTTTAGCAGTCCGTTTTTTTGTGTGTCTTAAAACATGTCGTGGAATGTCGTGTGCAAAATGAGTACAATGTGAATTGCTGATAGGAGGAACACACTATGCGAGAGAACGACAAACTACTTTATAAAACTTTGAAATCGATACTTAATGAAAAGTTGTCTACCGAAGAGGCACTCACTTTGCGAGAAGAAGGGTTCTTGGTAAAAGACCCCACAAGAAAAACAGCGGTAATGATAGCTCTTTATAAAAAGGCGGCTTCGGGTGACTTATCAGCTATAAAGGAGTTGCGTTCGATCGTTAGTGAAAAAACCGAAGAAAGCCGTGACGGCTTAAAGGCGGTGATGATTGTTGACGACATCCGAGATTAAAATTTCGGCTATTGTCGGACAAGGTTATGACAAATTTTGGAACTGTAAAAAGCGCTACCGTGTTCTAAAAGGCGGTAAAGGTTCCAAAAAATCTGCTACTACGGCTCTTAATTTCATATTTAGAATTATGAAAGAAAAGGAGAGTAATTTGTTGGTTGTGCGACAGGTGATGAACACACATCGTGACAGCACTTTTGCACAACTAAAATGGGCACAGGAAAGATTGGGTGTTTCGAAATATTGGACAAATACCGTATCGCCAATGGAAATGGTTTACAAACCAACCGGACAAAAGATACTTTTTCGTGGTTTTGACGATGTTTTGAAACTCGCCTCCACCACTGTTTCAAACGGCTATTTAAATTATGTATGGATAGAAGAAGCGTTTGAAATTGGCAGTGAAGCGGATTTTGACAAACTCGATTTATCGGTGCCAAGGGGAATGGTACACGCCCCGCTTTATAAACAAACAACAATTACTTTTAACCCTTGGAGTGAGACGCATTGGCTGAAAAAACGCTTTTTTGATACGCCTTCTTCGGATGTGGAAACTTTCTCTACAAATTATTTGTGTAATGAGTTCTTAGACCAAACTGACCGACTGGTTTTTGAACGAATGAAGCAAACAAACCGAAGAAAGTATGAGGTCGCAGGTCTTGGAAATTGGGGTATTTCTGAAGGTCTGGTATTTGAAAATTGGACGGTAGGCAACATTTCTATACCAAGAGATGAAGAGTATATGTGGAAAAGTTTTTTTGGGCTTGACTACGGTTATACAAACGACCCAACCGCCTTTGTGGCTTTTAAAGCCAACCCCATAAAAAAACAAATTTATATTTACAGTGAATTTTATCAAAAGCGTATGCTTAACTGCGATATTGCAAAGAAAATTACCGAAATGGGATTTTCAAAAGAACGCATACGTGCCGACTGTGCAGAGCCCAAGTCTAACGACGATTTGCGACGGCTGGGTATATCTCGAATAACCCCGTCACAAAAAGGGCGTGACAGTATTTTAAATGGTATTTCGGCTATATGTGAATACCAAATCACAGTGAGTCCCGCTTGTGTAAATATGATTAGAGAACTTTCTTCTTACGTTTACGACAGCCGACGTAACGAAAACGGACTTAAGATGCCAAAAGACAGTAAAAATCATCTTTGCGATGCATTACGGTACGCTTTTTGTGATGTTAAATTTTTCAAACCGCAAAGGCAAGAAGAAATTGTTACTTCAAGCGAGATTGACAAAAACGACTTTAACGGGGGCTGGGATATATGATTTTTTTAATAATTTTTACTGTGATAATTGCTTTCTTTTTAGGGCTTTTTATTGGATATAAAAAAGTGATTTTTAAGAAAGAAAAAACATTAGATAAGCAAATTGAAAACTTGCAAACTGTTGAAACAGAGTATAGAAACTTCCTTAATTATGACGGAAGTGTTCAACAATAAAGGAGAAAATTATGTCAGAAAATATTAAAGCAAACGCCAACCAAAGCGAAAACCAAAATATAACTGATGTTGTAGAGCCGAACACTGATTTGGTTGAGGATTCTAAAACGATTCCTGTTAAATACAATAAGCAGGTTTTTAATTTGGATATTTGCAAAGCGCAAGAATTGGCGCAAAAAGGAATGAAATACGAAGTTATTTCAAAAGATTACGACACGCTCAAAGAAATCGCAAGTAGCGAAGGTAAAAGCGTAGGGGAGTTTTTGGAGCAAATAAAAGCGGATAAAACTGCTTTGCGTGAAAACGAAATACTTTCAAAGTGCGGCGGTGACAAGGATTTTGCAGAGCATATTATAATGCTTGAAAATGCAAAAAACGACCGATATAAATTTTCGGAAGTGAGAGAAAATTTTCCGAAAATCAAATCGCTTGAAGATTTACCGCAAAGCGTGGTCGAATCTTCAAAATTAAAGGGTACTTTTTTGCTTGATGAATATTTAAGATATCTTCACAAGCAACAACTTGCAATAAAGCAAAGTGTAAAAAATCAACTTGATGCAGAGCAGTCTGCAACAGGTAGTCTATTAAACAAAAAAGGGGCACAAAGCCCTGAAACTGCCGAGTTCTTACGTGGACTCTGGCAAAAATAATTAAAATTTAAGGAGAAATTAAAATGTCTATTAACTCTATTGAAAATGCTATTAAATACTCAACCGAACTTGATAAAATGTTTGCTCAAAAATCTGCAACAGGTTTCTTTTCTGATAATGCTCTTGCAACAAAATTTGTTGGCGCTAAGACTGTTATTATTCCCGACGTGGATTTTCAAGGCCTTGCAGATTATGACCGTGAAACCGGCTTTACTAAGGGCGCCATCACTGTAAGTAATACTTCTTACACAATGGCTATGGACCGTGCACGTTCTTTACAAATCGACCGTGAAGATATGGATGAAACAGGTATTGCAAATCTTGCGGGTAAAATCCTTGGCGAATATGTGCGTACAAAAGTAGTACCTGAATGTGATGCTTACGTATTGTCTAAACTTGGCGGTTTGGCTTTAACTCGTGCTAACACCATTGAAGGCGATGCTAAAAAGCCGTTTGAAGCACTTATAGGCCTTATAAATCAAGTTCAAACCGCTGTTGGTTATGATGAAGAATTGGTGGCTTTTGTTGACAGTTATATGTTTGCTGCAATTCAAAATTCTACCGAAATTTCTAAAATGATTACCGTGACCGACTTTAAACAGGGCGACGTTACACTTAAGGTTAAATCTATTAACGGTGTTACAATTATTCCGGTAGTCAGTGAACGTATGAAAACTGCATATACTTTTGCTGAAGGCGGATTTAAACCTGCTGCAAATGCAAGAGAAATTTATATGCTCGTTACTCCAAAGAGCGGTGCGCATCTTGTTAAGAAAACAGAGAATATGCGTATTTTCACTCCCGAACAAAACATTGATGCCGATGCTTACAAATTTGATTACAGAATTTACTATGATGTATTTGTAAATAAAAGCGGTCTTGACGCTGTTTGGGCTTGGGTTTCACCCGAAGTTTCAATCACTTCAAATCCCGCTAACAAAAACGTAACCGCCGGTTCGATTTCGGGTTCATTAAGCGTTAGCGCTAACAGCCAAGGTACACTTTCATATCAATGGTATGAATGTGAGGACCAAAACGGTAATGGTGCAGTTAAGATTGCCGGTGCTACTTCGGCTTCTATGACTATTCCAACAGACCTTGAAGCAGGTAAACATTACTACTTCGCAAAGGTTATTGTTGACGGTATGGCAGGTGTTAATTCAACTGTAGCCACTGTAACTGTAGCGTAATATTAAAACTGTGAGGGGGAGAAATCCCCCTTGCATTAAGGAGAATAAATATGACAAAGCAACCTAATGAAATTTTTGGGGAATACAGGGCAGGGGTGAATTATATATCATCACTTGGAAAACGTGGGATGTATGAGCAAAACCGAATAAATGAAAGATTTTATATTGGTGACCAATGGTACGGCGCTAATTGCGGAAACGAAAGACCGCTTGTACGCCATAATATAATTAAGCGTATTGGTGACTATAAAATGTCGCAGGTTTTGAGTGTGCCCACAAAGGTTGAATTTTCTGCGGAAGGTATTCCCACAAATAACGATTTTATTCTTTCAAGAAACAGTATTATAAATAGCGACACCGAAGATATTGCCGTTATGACTTCGGCTTTTAGTAAGTATTTTGATACTACTGCCGAGAGGGTTAATTTTTCGGAATTGCAAGATAAAGTTTTGCATAATGCTTATATTACAGGTACCGGTGTGCTTTATACATATTGGGACAGCGAGGTGCAAACAGGACTCTATGCCGATGATTTTAAAACTGTGAAAATCAAGGGTGATATTTGTTGTCAGGTACTTGATGTTGAGGACGTATATTTTGGCGACCCTTATGTAGAAGAGGTTGAAAATCAACCATATATTATTATCTCAACCGTAATGGATACAAGCGCTGTATTAAGAGAAGCACGGCTTTATGGTGCCAATATATCTGCTTTGCGTAAAATTGAAGAGTCGCAAATCGACGGAAAAATTACCGTTCTTACTAAACTTTTTAAGGAATATAAAAAAGATAAAGGTTATACAATTAAATGTATAAAGGTTTGTGAAAGTGAAGTTGTTAGACCTGAGTTTGATACCGAACTTAAGGTTTATCCTATTTCGATATTTAAATGGGAGAGAAAAAACAACTCGGCTTACGGTGAAAGTGAAATAACTTATTTAGTACCTAATCAAATTGCTATTAACAGAATGATTACGGCAAACGTTTGGTCGGCAATGACAACAGGAATGCCTATAATGCTTGTGAACGGTGATACTGTAACAGGTAAAATCACAAACGAACCAGGTCAAATTATTAAAGTTTTTGGCAGTAATGAAGATGTTTCGGGAGCGGTTAAGTACGTAACACCACCTTCTTTTGAAAGGAATTACGATGCAAGTGTAAACTCATTGATAAATAACACCTTAACACAAAGCGGCGCAAATGAAGTGGCACTTGGCGACTCACGTGCCGATAACGCTACTGCACTTATGACAATGCGCAATGCGGCGCTTATGCCATTGCAAATTGTTAAAAACCGTTTTTATTCTTTTGTGGAACTGACCGCTAGAATTTGGGCGCAGTTTTGGATTTTGAAATATGGCAACCGCAAAATTAAAATCAAAGATGAAAACGGTATATGGTATTTAGATTTTAAAGCCGACCGATATAAGGACCTTATTATAAATACTAAAGTGAATGTATTAAACGAAACAGTATACACAGATAAAGAGCGTGTTGATATATTACTTAGTTTATATGATAAGGAAATTATAAATCGAGAGCAGTTACTTGCCCGTTTGCCTGACGGTATGGTCAGTGAAAAGGGGACTTTGTTTAAAAATAATATTACGGAGGGGTCCGAAAATGACGGGCAATGAAATTTATAAAAAAGTTTTAGTACTTTTGGGTTATATCGAAGGTGATACAAGCGTATCTGGTGGAGAAATATTACTCAAAAGAGCGCTTGATATTATAAATCAAATTTGCATTGATTTAAAAATACCGCAAATTATACGTCTTTCGCAAAAAATTGAAGCGAGTGACCAAGAGTTAGACGCTTTGTGTTACGGTACGGCTATGATAATGTGTTTGGTTGAGGGCGACGGTGCTAAAAATCAAATTTTTACCGCTATTTATAATGCAAAAAGAGCCACTGTATTATCTAAAACCGAAACAATTAGCGATACTTTACCTTT
>JAEIGA010018314.1_pt1 | contig 10663 bp, 7 predicted proteins | sample 9270691 | NCBI WGS metagenome assembly JAEIGA01 (sample SAMN17057246, study PRJNA624740) | gut metagenome | biome: biome; isolation source: fecal sample | host: Bos grunniens | place: China: Xizang | collected 2019 | reverse complement strand
CTCGCCGGACTTCAAGTATTCGCCAAGAAGGTAGCCAACGCCATCAAGCGTGCCATCCCCTGCGTCAAAGTAGGACAATGCGTGCTGGGGCTCGAAGTTCCCCATGCCCACATCCACCTCGTCCCCATGCAGAGCGAGGCCGACATGCGCTTCAATGCACCACACCTGCAGCTCACGACGGAAGAGTTCCAGCAGATAGCCGAAAGCATCCGAAAGGAACTGTAAACCACCGCCTTGGGCAACCACGAAATAATGCTTAACCATTATCGGCAATTAGGTTAACCATTATGGACATAATGCTTAACCATTCCAGCCAAAAAGGTTAACCCTTTTCCAAACACCCCCTGACAACTAAAACTAAAACCCTAAAACACCCTGAACTATGAAAACAAGAATCATTGCAGCCATCGCCATGCTCAGCATCGCACTTGGCACCCAAGCACAGAAACACGAATTTGGCAACTGGAAACGCTACGCCAAAGCAAACAAAGAACTCGGCGCACCCGCCAAAGGCGAAAAACGCGTCGTACTGATGGGCAACTCCATCACCGACGGATGGCCACACACACGTCCAGACTTCTTCAAGAACAACAACCTCATCGGACGAGGCATCGGCGGACAGACATCATACCAGTTCCTACTCCGCTTCCGCGAAGACGTCATCAACCTACAGCCCAAAGTAGTAGTCATCAACTACGGCACAAACGACATCGCCGAAAACACCGGCCCATACGACGAAGACCTCACCTACGGCAACGTACTCTCAATGGTTGAACTGGCACGCTACCACAAGTGCAAAGTCATCCTCACCAGTTGCCTGCCCGCAGGCGGCTTCAGCTGGCGACCGGCCATCACCGACGGCATGGACAAAATACGCAGCCTCAACGCACGCGTCAAAGCCTATGCCGAAGCAAACAAAATCCCATACGTCGACTACTTCAACGCCATGCTCAACGAAGACGGCACAGCCATGAACCCAGAGCTGGCCAACGACAACCCTGGCGTACACCCCAATGCCGCAGGCTACGCAATCATGGAGAGCCTACTCCTACCCGTCATCAAGAAACTTCGCTAAACAAACACTATGGCAGACAACAAGTATTGCCTCATACTGGCCGGAGGCAACGGCAGCCGACTCTGGCCCATCAGCCGAACAGTCAAGCCCAAACAATTCCTCGACCTCTTCGGCACAGGACGAACACTGCTACAGCAAACCTACGACCGCGTAGCCAAGTTCATCGACCCCTCACACATCTACGTCAGCACAAACGTAGCATACCTGCCACTCGTCTATGAGCAGTTGCCCGAACTGGACGACATGCACATCCTCGAAGAACCAGTACGACGCGGCACACTCGCCTCCGTAGCATGGGGCTCCGTCTTCATCGCAAAACAAAACCCGCAAGCAACACTCTTCGTCACACCCGCCGATCAGATAATCCTCAAAGAGGAACAATACCGGCAAGACGTGCTCCACGGAATGGAATTTGCAAGCGAAAACGACGGACTCCTCGTCATGGGCATCACACCATCACGACCCGAAACAGGCTACGGCTACATCCAAATGAACGACGATCGGCCACTCAGTCACGACATCTACCCCGTCAAGTCCTTCACCGAGAAACCCGATGCCGAGTTTGCCAACATATTCATGCAGGAAGAAAACTTCCTCTGGAACACCGGATTGCTGTGCTTCAACACACGCGTCATGCTGGACAATCTCTTCATGCTCATACCCGAGTACCGACTCGAGATACCCCGTCTGATGGCAGAAGCCGAAAGCAACGACCCAAAACTCGTGCCCGAAAACTTCAACGTCCTACCCAATCGCAACATGGACGTCAGCATTCTCGAACGAAGCGAACACGTCTATGTACAACGCGGACACTTCGGCTGGGCCGACATCGGCACATGGGCAAGCATCGGAAAGGACCTCCCTGCTAACGACGAGGGCAACATCCTGCTCAACACCGATGCACATCTCTACGAGTGTTCGGGCAACATTGTCCGTCTCCCCGAAGGCCGAACGGCAGTTATCAAAGGGCTGAAAGACTACGTTGTGGCAGAGGAAGGAGAGATTCTCATGATATGTCCGCGCCAGGATGTTGCAGCAATGCGCCGCATGCATACCGACACAAAGTTCGGCGACTCTAAGAATTAAGTGCTTCTTTCACCTGTTCGACATCGGCAAAGACGCTTCGAACGGGTTTATCATCACGGATAATGTCTTCCGTCCAATTGGGTTCGTTAAAGAATTCATTTGGGTGGAAGACATGCATTTTATAGAACTTCGTCAGGTTTAGGCGAAGTTCTGTTGTCAATGCAGGCTTCAATGCGAATGGTTTATCTTGTTTCCATGCGATGATTTGCACGCAGATGCGTTCCAAATCGTTGAGTTGTGAGCGTTCGAAGGCTTCGACAAAGAGTTTGCTGTTTGGTTCCACTACGCCACAGAAGCGCAGTCTCCAGCTGGCACTTTCTGCGCAGAGCAGGGAGATTTGCATGTAGTAGTTGCTGTCATTGACGAAGTAAGATTCGAAATCTGTAGTGGAAAACTCCTTGATATTGTCGGGCAGGAAGGACAGGTAGAGGTTGAGTCGTTCTCCTTCTCGCCTTTCGAGTGGTTTGGGTTTGAAGGTGGTTGGTTTTTCTTCGGGTTCGTCTTGTTCTCTTGCTCTGCTGGGGGAAGTGGTTTGGGGGTGGTTGTTTTCTGTTGTATTTGTTGTTCCTTTGTCGTATGTTTCGTTGCCTACGACTACTACTTCCTGCATTTGCATTGGTATTTCGAAGCCGTCTTCATCTTCGACGAGGACGATGTTTTTTCCTTGGAAGCCGCTCACTCTGCCTCCTCCTGCTTCGGAGAGGAAGCGCACTTGGTCGCCTATTTTCATAAGTCTTCTGTGTTTTTGTTTTTGCAAAGTTACGGAATCGTGCGTTAATAAGCAAATTTATTGTGCTGTTCCGAAGGCTTTGTTGTGTGGAATATGGTGGCAGGGCGGGATATTTTGAAGGTGGCTATTTTGTATTTTGAATTAACTTTCGTACCTTTGCAGTGCTTTTATTATGGAAACGAAACAGATTCAGATACGCGATTACGACTATCCTTTGCCCGACGAGCGCATTGCCAAGTTCCCGTTGCCTGAGCGCGACTGCAGCAAATTGCTTGTCTGCGATGGCGGTCGCATCAGCCATACGCAGTTCCGTTCTTTGCCTTCGTTGCTGCCGGAGGGTGCTTTGATGGTGTTCAACAACACGCGGGTTATTCAGGCGAGGCTGCATTTCCGCAAGGGTGAGGCTCAGGATGGTGCTCTCATCGAGGTGTTTCTTTTGGAGCCTGCCACGCCTGTGGAGTATCAGGAGAACTTCCTGCAGCGTAGGAGTTGCTCGTGGTTTTGCCTTGTGGGCAATCTGAAGAAGTGGAAGGAGGGGGTTCTATCCAGAGATTTCTATATTCAAGATTCCAAATTCAGGCTCACGGCGGAGCGCATCGGCACGCATGGCACGAGCCAGGAGATACGGTTCTGCTGGGAAGCCTCGCCTAATTCCTCCCCTGAAGGGAAGGACTTACAATCATCCCTCCCTAAGGAGGAAACGGAGGATTCCTTCACCTGGGCGGAGGTCATCGACGCCATCGGCGAACTTCCCATACCGCCATACCTCAACCGCAAGACGCAGGAGAGCGACAAGACGACGTACCAGACGGTCTATTCCAAGATAAAAGGTTCGGTGGCAGCCCCTACGGCGGGACTGCACTTCACGCAGCGGGTTCTTGCCGACATCGATGCTCGTGGCATAGAACGCGAGGAGGTGACGCTCCACGTGGGCGCAGGCACGTTCCGCCCCGTCAAGAGTGAGGACATCGGAGGCCACGACATGCACACCGAGCACATTGCCGTCCGGCGGCAAACCATAGAGCGTCTGCTGGCACACAACAGCGAGGCGATTGCCGTAGGCACCACCAGTGTGCGCACACTCGAAAGCCTCTACTACATGGGGGTGCTCGCCAGCCAAGGCAAAGAGGACCTGCACGTGCCACAATGGATGCCGTATGAATACGACAACCGGCTCACGGCAACAGAAGCCCTCGCAGCCCTGTTGCACTATCTGGACGAGAGGAACGAGGAAGTGCTCCACTCCAGCACACAGATAATCATTGCCCCCGGCTACAAGTATCACATTGTCCGCCGCATAATCACCAACTTCCACCAGCCGCAAAGCACACTGCTTCTGCTGGTAGGCGCCTTCATCGGAGACAAATGGCACGACGTCTACGACTACGCCCTCGCCCACGACTTCCGCTTCCTCAGCTACGGCGACAGTTCGCTCCTCATACCCTAAGCCACAACACACCCACAGGCACGTCTCAAAAATAGGTTAACCTTTCCGGCAAGAATGGTTAACCTTTCTTCATATAATGGTTAACCATTTTGCCCATAATGCTTAACCTTTTCCGAAAGACAGAAAATCCCCTCAAAAAAAGCCGCCCAACCATTCTTTTTTGCAAACATCATACCATTTTGGCACAACAAAGTGCAAAAATAAGCACTAAACAGACATTTTCGCATCAAAGCATTGCCAATGTAGGCGATAATCACTAATTTTGCAAGAAGAAAAACAACAGGCAAAATCTAAAACATCACATAATGAAAACCAAATCACTACTGACACTATTAGCCACATTCTTCGCCCTCACAACCATGGCCGAAGACCTGAAAGTCGTCACAACACCAGTTGACGGAGGCTTCACCATCGCCGGACAAGAAACCGCCGACAAAGCCATCCTCCTCTACGACAGCCAAGACGCCGAAGTCGTACAGACCGTCGTCGACTGTCTCCTGTCCGACCTCAAAGCCGTCACAAAGAAAACATTCACCAAATACAAAACCAAACCCACCACAGCCCAAAACCCCATCATCGTCGGCACCATAGGGCAATCCACATACATCGACAACCTCATCGCCCAAGGCAAAATAGACGTAAGCGAAATCAAAGGCAAATGGGAAGCCTTCGGCATGCAAGTAGTCGACAACCCCATGGACGACACAGAACGAGCACTCGTCATCTTCGGCGCACAACCACGAGGCACAGCCTACGGCATGTTCCACCTCAGCCGCCTGATGGGCGTATCGCCATGGATATGGTGGGCAGACGCAACACCCACCACAAAGACACAACTCTACGTCACACCCGGCAGATACATCTCCGGAACACCATCCGTCAAATACCGAGGCATCTTCCTCAACGACGAAGACTACGGCCTCCGACCCTGGGCAGCCAAGAAGATGGACACCAACCTCAACAACTTCGGACCCAAAACCTACGCAGCCATCATGGAACTACTGCTGCGCCTGCGAGCCAACACCCTCTGGCCCGCAATGCACGCAGGCTCAAGAGCCTTCTGGTACGAAAAGACCAACATCCCACTCATCATGAAGTACGACATCTACATGGGCTCAAGCCACTGCGAACAAATGCTGCGCAACAACGAATACGAGTGGGGCTGGAACGGCGACAAGTACGGCGGACACTACAACAGCGACTGGGTGTGGCACTCAAATCAAGACATGATAAAACGCTACTGGGCAGAACGCGTAGGCGAAAGCCGTGGCAAAAACGCCATCTACACCCTCGGCATGAGAGGCGTACACGACACCGGAATCAACGGATACAACTCAACAGCCGAACGAGTTGCCGCACTAACCGAAATCATAGCCTACCAGAGACAACTGCTCGCCGACAGCATAGGCGATCCAACCACCATACCACAAATATTCATCCCCTACAAGGAAGTGCTCGACTGCTACAACGCCGGACTCAAAGTACCCGAAGATGTCACCCTCATGTGGGTCGACGACAACCACGGATACATACGCCAAATGCCTGACAAAGCCGAACAAGCACGCTCCGGAGGCAACGCCATCTACTACCATCTCTCCTATTGGGGCAGCCCGGACTCCTACCTCTGGTTGAGCACCATCTCACCCTCTCTTTGCAGTTACGAACTGAGTAAAGCCTACGCACAAGGCATCAAAGACCAATGGATCATCAACGTAGGCGACATCAAACCTGCAGAAGAAGAACTGGAATTCTGCATGGATCTGGCATGGGACATCAACAGCTGGACGCCGGAAAGAGCATATCTCTACACCAGAGACTGGGCCGCACGCATCTTCGGCGAAGAGCTTGCCGACGAAATCAACTCGATAAAAATGGCTTATTATCGTTTGGGCATTGCTGCAAAGCCAGAGCATGTGCAGCTTTGTCACTTTGATCATTCGAACACACAGATTGACGAACGCATCGCAGAGTACCAGGATTTGTACAATAGGGCAAAGGCTCTCGTGAGCAAAGTCCCTCGCACTTTGCGCGACGCCTACTGCCATCTTGTGGAATATCCTGTTTGTGCTTGTGCCAAGCAGAACATCAAGTTGCTCCGTGCACGCCAGAGTTTCGAGTATGCTTGGGCTGGACAGAAGGAGAAGGCGCTGAGCTATTCAAGTGCTGCGCAAGCGGCTTTCAACGACATCAAATCGCTTACCACTAAATATAATGCTGGCTATACGAACAATGGCAAGTGGCAGGGCATGATGGACTTCCAGCCTAATGACTGGGCACAGCACTTGATGCCGGCGGTTGCCACTGCGGCGGATGTGGCTGAGCAGCAGAGCAGCATTCTGCAACCAGAGGTTCATATTATTGCGGGCGGTTGCTTCGACCATACTTCGGCTACGGTGAAGACTTTGTATGGTCTTGGCATTCAGGGCAGCACGGCTACGGTTTGGCCTCTGGACATGCAGGCTTATTCTTCGGCTGCTTCTGCTCCTTATGCGGAATATACTTTGCCTGTGCAGAAGGGGTTGAATGTGATTCAGGTCCGTTGTCTGCCTACGTTCCGCTTGAACAAGGGTTATGACCTCCGTGTGGGCGTTTCTATTGATGGTGGTGCTGCGGAGATTCAGTCCATCAAGCAGACGGAGCGCACCGAGGCGTGGGACGAGACGGTTGCTTTGGGCTATATTCCTGTGGGTGTTCACTACACGAGTACGGAGGATAAGACGGTTTCTGTTCGTGTTTACTTTATGGATCCCGGCCTTTGCGTGAGTGCTTTGGCAAGTATTCCCTTCAGTGTTGGGGCGGAAGACCTTACGGATTTGCTGACGAACCCTGACTTCGAGTACGGCACGAGTGGTACGCTTGTGCCGAGGGGCGGTATGGTTCGCGGCGTGCCTAAGGGTTGGAAAGCGACCGGAACGATGAACGGCAATTCGTGGGGTGTCAACCAGGATGCCAAACATCTGTGGGGTGTCAGCATGTATTGGGCAAGTGCCAAGCCTATGCCCAACGTTTACGAGTTGTCGCAGACCATTCCTGCAACGAGACTTGGGGCGGGCACTTATCTTGTCACCTGCCTGCTGGGTGTTCAGAAAGACAAGTTGGCGAACTGCCGACTGTTTGCGAACAAGAGTGTGCAGTACTATGGCAAGGAGAGCGACTACCTGTCGTCTATGCTCACTTCGGGTGAGACGAACACTTTTGCGGGCTACGGTGCTTCCGGGGCTGGCAAGATGACGCTCCGCCCGATGGCTGTGATGGTGACGCTCAAGGACGGCGAGAGCCTGAAATTGGGTATTCGCTCGAGCAACTTTAAGGCGGACGGCACCCGTTCTACGAACGACAGTCACGGTTGGTTCAAAGTGGACCATTTCCGCCTGCAGCGCATCGATGCGGAAGAGATTACGACGGAAATCGACCGCATAGAAGCGGAAGACGAGTGGCAGGGGCTGACTGAGAACGACCTGCAAGACGGCCAGTTCTTCGACCTGCAAGGGCGTCGGTTCGACTTTGGCCCTGCTCGTCAAAGCGGCATCTTCATCCTGCGTCGCCCGGACGGCAGCGTCATAAAATTTGCGAAGTAAACCATGTCTGAAATAATGCTTAACCATTATTGCCAAATAGGTTAAGCATTATGGGCGGAAAGGTTAAGGGTTTTGGCCGAAAAGGTTAACCTATTTTCCCGACACGACACTGGCATTTGAACTACACCCCTTGCCTCGCTCTTTCAGAACTCGAGGTAGGGGTGTAATTTTTCTATGTCTGTCGGACGAAATTCGTCGAGTTCGCGGAGCACATCGATGCTTTGAATCGCCCCATGATCACGGCGATATTCGCTAATGGCCTTGGCCTGATAGAAACTGATGTACGGGTGTTTCATGAGTTGCGAAACAGAGAGTCGGTTGACGTTCACACGTCTCACAGGCTGCGGCGAGAGCGTCATGTAGCGAAGCACACTGTCGGGCATCTCCGTTGCCTCCATGACCTGCTCCTTCGTCACAAAGCCTCCCAGTGCATTCCGATAGGCCACAATGCGGGCAGCCCGCTTCGAAGCAATGCCCGGCACCATCTTCAACAGCGTCGTGTCTGCAGTGTTGACATCAACCGTCTGCCCCACCCTCAACTTAACCCTTCGGGGGAACGTATCACGAGGCACAACATCCTCACAGCAAACCTCCGCCACAGGCGGCTCCACAACCCTCGCCGGCTCACGCCTCTCACGAGGCTCTTCGCGCTCCACATAGCGGAACCTTGGAGCAATGCGTATGTAAGGCTCCAGACGAGCCCATTGCTCCACAGTCAGATTGGGCACATTCCTGAACTCCTCCACCCTGCTATATCGGCCACGCTTTGCACGATATCGGTAAATACTGCGCACCTGCCAAGGAGAAAGACCCAAGCGAAGGAGCGTCGTAGAATCGGCAGTATTAGGGTCGAAAGGAAAGACCTCTACCGAATCCTCCGCAGTGGCATAAGTGATGTCCCTCACCACATAGTCCGACTTCCTGCTCATCGCCTTCCTTTTCTCACTGCCACTGTCGGCACTCTGCCACCTCCATACAGACAAACCAATGATGGCAAACAGCAGCAACCACTCAATGACAAGCAATGCCCGACGCTGAGACGGAGTAAAGAAAGGCAGACGCTTCATGCAACAAGCTCCTGCACAAAGACCGCAGCAATAGCAAGCGGAGCCACATAGCGAACAATGAAATAATACAAACGGAACAGACGGAAACGCACCGTACCACCATTCGTCAACTCATCCTCCACCAGCCTGCGGTCAAGATACCAACCGGTAAACAAGCAAATAACAATGCCACCCAAAGGAAGAATCACCTTCGAAGAAACAAAATCAAACAACTCAAACAGATTCATGCCGAACAAAGTCAGATGACTCCACATGCCAAAAGACAAAGAACAAGCAACGCCAAGCGTCATACAAGCAACCGAAACAATGACCGCAGCCCTTTTGCGCGGAATGGAAAAGGTCTCCAAAAGATACGCCGTAACACTCTCATGCAACGACATCGCACTGGTCAAAGCCGCCAACATAAGCAGCAAATAAAACAGACCCGAGAAGACATATCCCAACCACGGAACACCATGGAAAGCAATATTGAACACACTTGGCAAAGTAATGAACACCAATCCCGGACCGGCATCCACACTGACACTGTCCACACTGAACACCGCAGGGAAAATAAAGAAACCACTCAACACAGCAACAGACGTATCAATAGCACCCACACCCATCGCCGTCTTAGGCAATCTCGTATCCGACCTGAAGTAAGAAGCATAAGTGCAAAGACAACCCATCGCAAGGCTCAACGAATAAAAAGCCTGCCCTACAGCACTCAGAACAACACTGCCCGTAATCTTAGAGAAGTCCGGCTTCAGCAAAAAGCGAAGCCCCTCGGAACTGCCAGGCATACTGAACGAACAAACAACCAATATGCCTATAATGAAAAGCAACATCGGCATCATCAACTTCGAGAACCTCTCAATGCCAGACTGCACACCACGAGCAATGATAACGTGTGTCAATCCCATAAAAGCCAATGCCATCAGCACCGGCATCCAAGGGTCCGTCACAAAATCATTATAGACAAGATTGTAATCCCGGTCAGCCATCAGTTGTCCCCCAACCGACTGAATGAAGTAAAAAAGCGTCCATCCACTCACAACTATGTAGTAGGAAAGAATGATAAAGGCAACAAAAACACCTGCCACACCCTCTAAACGCCACCACTTTCCTGGAGCGAGTTTGGAAAAAGCGGTAATGATGTTGGCACGAGTATGTCTGCCTATAAGGAACTCGCTCATCATGACGGGGATGCCAATGAAAGCAATGCAGAGGAGATAGACCACGATAAATGCCGCGCCGCCGTTGTTCCCGACCTCGGTAGGGAAACGCCAAACATTGCCAAGACCTACGGCAGAACCTGCCGCGGCCAACACTGCTCCTATCTTACTGCCAAAGTTACTTCTTGTTTCCATGCTGTTATTTTATAATGAGAGGTATTAGTTCGTTGAGAAATATGATGAGGATGCCGGCCGGAACGACCCAGCGAATGAGCAGAAGAAGCGGACGCATGAAGCGGACATGGGTGTGGCCGTCGTTTGTCAACTGCTGTTCGACGAGGCGTTTGTCGAGGTAATGTCCGACGAAGAGGGTCATCAGGAGGCCTCCCAGGGGCATGAGGAATTTTGTGACGGTCACGTCGAAGAGGTCGAAGATGCCAAGCCCGAAGACTTTTATCTCTTGCCATGGGCCGAAGGAGAGCGAGCAGAAACTGCCCAGTATTCTTACCAGCAGGGAAGTGGAACT
>JAEIGA010018313.1_pt1 | contig 10663 bp, 9 predicted proteins | sample 9270691 | NCBI WGS metagenome assembly JAEIGA01 (sample SAMN17057246, study PRJNA624740) | gut metagenome | biome: biome; isolation source: fecal sample | host: Bos grunniens | place: China: Xizang | collected 2019 | reverse complement strand
GCAGCGACGTTGCAAATTTGAGCGTTCTCGGATATAACCCCAAGGTTTGCTATACAGGCCGTTCACCTCTTGAGGCTGTAAGCATCGGTGTTAAAATGGCAGACGATGACGTTGCTCTTCGTTGTAATATCGTTACATTAAGCGATGAAGAAAATTATGAAGATAAAACCATGGTGGATTATTCCGCAGGCGATATTTCGAGCGCGGAAGCTGCGGAAATAATCAAAACTGTTCAGGAGCATTTCGGCAACGAGAAATTCGCTTTCTATAACGGTGTCAGCTACCGCCATTGCCTTATCTGCTCAAACGGCACAACGGACCTCGGCTCGATGACTCCTCCCCACGATATTTCGGGCAGGGTTGTCGGCGGATATCTTTCAACATCTCCCAATGCAGCCGAGCTTATCGCTATGATGAAGGAAAGCTATGCTCTCCTCAAAGACCATCCCGTGAACGTTAAGAGAATTGCGGAAGGCAAATCCCCCGCAAATTCCATCTGGCTCTGGGGCGAAGGCAGCAAGCCCGCTCTCGCTTCGTTTGAAGAAACCTACGGCGTGAAGGGCAGCATCGTTTCGGCGGTTGACCTGCTCAAGGGCATTGCAATCTGCGCAGGTATGAACGCTCCCGAAGTTGACGGCGCAACGGGTTATATCGACACAAACTTTGAAGGCAAGGCAAACGCTGCCGTTGAGGAATGGAAAAACGGTGCGGATCTTGTTTATATTCACATTGAAGCTCCCGATGAATGCGGCCACCGCAACGAGCCCGAAAACAAAATCAGGGCAATTGAGCTTATCGATGAAAAAGTCCTCCCCATTATTCTGGATTATCTTGATAATTGCGGCGATGACTATAAGGTTATGATTCTTCCTGATCATCCCACACCCATCGTAACCCAGACCCACGCAAGCGACCCCGTTCCGTTTATGATTTATCATAAGAACGGCGAGATTGACGGCGTTGAAACGGTTAATGAAAAAACAGCTGAAGCAACGGGCGATTTCGTTGCCGTCGGCCATACTCTTATGAAACAGTTCCTGGAGGTTAAATAATTATGGATTATAAAATTAATACAAAATGTATTCTGAGCGGTTACGCCCCCAAAAACGGTGAACCCAGGCAGCTCCCCATCGTGCAGAGCACAACATTCAAGTATGATTCGAGTGTTGAAATGGGCCAGCTTTTTGACCTTGAAAGAGAAGGCTATTTCTACACCAGACTTGCAAACCCCACAAGCGATGCGGTTGCCGCAAAGATTGCTGACCTTGAAGGCGGCGTCGGCGCAATGCTCACCTCATCGGGTCAGGCGGCATCGTTTTATTCGGTGTTCAACATCGCATCTGCAGGTGACCACATCGTTGCCTCGGCTGCAATTTACGGCGGCACCTTCAACCTTTTCAACGTTACGATGAAAAAACTCGGCTTTGACTTCACTTTTGTCAGCCCTCAGGCCACAAGAGAAGAGCTTGAAGCCGCTTTCAAGCCCAACACAAAGGCTGTTTTTGCCGAAACTCTCTCAAACCCCTCGCTCGAAGTGCTTGATATCGAAACTTTTGCCGATGCAGCCCATGCTCACGGCGTTCCGCTTATCATTGACAATACTTTCCCGACTCCCGTTAACTGCCGCCCCTTTGAATTCGGTGCGGATATCGTAACACATTCCACAACCAAATATATGGACGGCCACGCAACAAGCGTCGGCGGTGTTATCGTTGACAGCGGCAATTTCGATTGGGCGCAGAATGACAAATTCCCCGGCCTCACAACCCCCGATGCATCGTACCACGGCATCACATACACAGAGCATTTCGGCAAAAAGGCTTATATCATGAAATGCTGCGCACAGCTTATGCGTGACCTCGGCTCAATTCCCGGTCCGATGAACGCATTCCTGCTCAACCTCGGTCTTGAAACTCTTCCTTTAAGAATGGAAAGACATTGCCAGAACGCACTTGCAATTGCCGAATATATCAGAAGCAGCGGCTATGCCGTTGAGGTCAATTACCCCGGCATGGAAGGCAGCAGAGGATATGAGCTTGCAAAGAAATATATGCCCAACGGCACAAGCGGCGTAATTTCGTTCAGAATCAAGGGCGGCAGAGAAGCTGCAACCAAGTTTATGGACAGCCTGAAGATTGCCGAAATCGCAACCCATGTTGCCGACGCAAGAACTTGCTGCCTGCATCCCGCAAGCACAACCCACCGCCAGCTTACCGCTCAGGAACTTATTGATTGCGGCATTTCGGATGACCTTATCCGCCTTTCCTGCGGCATTGAGCACGTTGACGATCTTATTGCCGATATTTCACAGGCTCTTGAAGCATCACAGAAATAAACTACTGTTTTAAGGCACGGATATTTGTGAATTATCAACAGTAATATAAAAATTTCAAAAAAACACTTGCAATTTTGCATTTGTTGTGATAAAATCCCTTTGTTATGTTTATGGATATACCGAAAGAGGTGACATTGATGAAGGAAGGAATCCATCCCAACTACAAGCAGACAGCTATCCGCTGCGCATGCGGTGAAGTTATCGAAACCGGTTCAACAAAAGAAAATATCCGTGTTGATATTTGCTCAAAGTGCCACCCGTTCTTTACAGGTAAGCAGAAGCTCGTTGATACCGGCGGACGTGTTGAACGTTTCAACAAGCGTTTCAATATCAATAACAAATAAGAAGCAAATTCTGCGGCGCATTTTTGCGCCGCTTTGCTTTTTTAGAGGGTGATTGTTCTGAACAGCTACAAAACGATAAGGCAAGCGGCAAGCGACGAATATATAGTTAAAAAATCAAGATTCATTGGTCATATTATGCCCGTCACCACGCAGGAAGAGGCGCTCGATTTCATTGCAAAAGTGACCAAAAAGCACTGGGATGCAACGCATAACGTCTATGCTTACATTCTGCGTGAAAGCGGCATCAAGCGTTATTCCGATGACGGTGAGCCCCAGGGCACGGCAGGCATACCCGCGCTCGACGTGCTTGAAAAAACAGGTGTTACGGACTGTGCCGTTGTTGTTACACGTTATTTTGGCGGTATAATGCTGGGCGCCGGCGGACTCGTGAGGGCTTATTCCCACTCCGCTTCGATTGCGGTTGCGGCAGGCGGAATCGTGACAAGGGCGATGTGCGCCCGTCTGAAGGTCACCTGCGATTATTATTTTTACGGCAAGCTTTCTTCACTTGTGCCCGAAAGCGGCGGCGTGATTGAAGATACGGTTTTTGAAGATAACGTCACCCTTATTTTCAGAATGCCTCTTGAAATCATCGACGGCTTCAATGCAAAGCTCATTGATGTCAGCAACGGCAGATACAGGGCGGAAAAAACGGAAGAATTTTTTGCCGATATTGATTGATAATTAAGTTTCTGATAAAAATTTTAAATTATTTGCAGGAATTAACAATAAATCTGCGTATATAGTATATGAAGGGGTGAAAATATGCTTACAATAAGAGAAAACGCTTGTCTGAGAGAAAGGGAAATCCTCTCGCCCAAAGCGGCTTTTGCCGATTCCACAAGGGGCAGGGTGCGCACGGAAGAAGAATGCCCTGTCAGGACGGCTTTTCAGCGTGACCGTGACAGAATCATTCATTCCAGCTCGTTCCGCCGACTTAAGCATAAAACTCAGGTTTTTCTTTCCCCCGAAGGTGATAATTACCGCACCCGACGGACCCATACGCTCGAGGTTTCTCAGATTGCGAGAACGATTGCAGGGGCGTTGCTCCTCAACGGCGACCTGACGGAAGCGATTGCGCTCGGTCATGACCTCGGCCATACTCCTTTCGGTCATGCAGGCGAAAGAGCGCTCAACGACGTCTGCCCCAGCGGCTTCAAGCATTATGCACAGAGCCTGCGAGTGGTTGATTTCCTTGAAAAAGAGGGCGCAGGTCTTAACCTTACGTTTGAAGTGCGCAACGGCATTGAACGCCACACCAACGGCGAGCAGGCAGTTACGCTTGAGGGCAGAATAGTCCGCCTAGCGGACAGAATTGCCTATATAAACCACGATATCGACGATGCGACGGTTGCGGGCGTTATGTCTGAGGATGATATCCCGCTTGCCATCCGCCACGAACTCGGCACTTCGAAAAGTGCAAGAATCAACACTCTTGTTCTCAGCTGCATTGAAAACAGCGGCGACGATATCGTTCTTGAAAAAGGAATAAAAGAGGCGTTTGATGAACTGCATACCTTTATGTTTGCGAAGGTTTACACAAACCCTGCCTGCAAGAGCGAGGAAAAGAAAGCGGTTGATATGATTCAGCGCCTTTATTTCCATTTTGCCAAGAAGCCTGAAAATCTCCCGCCCCAGTTCAGAGGAATTGCGGAGCGTGAAGGCATCGGCACGGCGGCTTGCGACTTTATCGCAGGCATGACGGACAGATATGCAGTCAGAGTTTTCAATGAGCTTTACGTCCCCAAGGCGTGGAGCAAGACGACAACGTTTTAATTTGATATAAAAACATAAAGAAAGAAGGTGTGTTATGAAAATAAGCGAGCGTTTTATTCAGGAACTTCAGGATAAAATTGCAATTGATGAAGTTATTTCGTCGCACGTCAGCCTTAAAAGGCGAGGCAAAACGCTTGTGGGTCTTTGCCCGTTTCATAACGAAAAAACGCCTTCGTTCACAGTTTATCCCGACACCCGTTCATTTTACTGCTTCGGCTGCGGCGCAGGCGGCGACGTTATCAGTTTCGTGCGCCGTGTTGATAATCTTGATTATATCGAAGCGGTAAAACAGGTTGCCCAGATGGCAGGTATGTCAATGCCCGAGGACGGGTATGACGATACGCTCTCAAAGCAGCGAATGCGTCTGCTTGCGGCAAACCGCGAGGCGGCAAGGTATTTCAATTCCTGCCTTATGGACCCCAAAAACGCACCTGCGCTTGATTATTTTTTAAGCAGAGGGCTTACTCATAACACAATCCGCCGTTTCGGGCTCGGCTATGCGCCCGACGGCTGGCGCAATCTTGTTGAGCATATGCGCTCCAAGGGATTCACGGATAATGAGCTTGTGCTTGCAAACCTTGCAAGGCGCTCCGAAAAGGACGGCAGGACAAGCGTTTATGACAATTTCAGAAACAGAGTGATGTTTCCGATTATTGATTTGAGGGGCAACGTTATTGCTTTCGGCGGAAGAGTTATGGATGACTCAAAGCCAAAATATATCAACACTTCGGATACTCTTGTTTATAAAAAAAGCAACGGTGTTTTTGCAATGAACCTTGCGAAAAACGGCAACGGAAATCAGTTTATTCTGGTTGAGGGCTATATGGACGTTATAGCTCTTCACCAGGCAGGCTTCACAAACGCAATCGCTTGCCTCGGCACGGCGTTTACCAATGAGCAGGCTAACCTGCTTTCAAGGTATGCCGAAGAAGTCGTTATCTGCTACGATAATGACGAAGCGGGCAAAAAGGCAACTCAGCGTGCGCTTGCGGTGCTTGGCAAAACAGGGCTTAAACTCCGAGTTGTCCGCTTGACGGGCGGCAAGGATGCAGATGAAATAATCAGAAAGCACGGCAGAGAAAGATTTGCAAATCTACTCAGCGGTGCGGCAAACAAAACCGAATACCGTTTGCTCGAAGAAAGAGCAAAGTATGACGTTGAGACCGATGACGGTAAGCTCCGCTTTCTTATGGCGGCTTCGCAGGTGCTTGCGGAATGCGGCACGCTCGAATGTGATATCTACGCAACGAGGCTTTCAAACGAACTCGGTGTCAGCGCAGAAAGCATAAAAGCGCAGATAAAATCGGCAAGGGGCAAGTTCATAAGGAGCGAGGAAGCGCGCAAAAAGCGCGAAACCGACAGCATGATTGAGCGCAGCTTTGCCGATAAGAACAACCCCGAAAGAGCGGCCAATATCAGAGCGGCAAAGGCGGAGGAAACGCTCATAGCTTCGCTTATGCGAAACCCCGATTATTACAACAAGCTCAGGGGCAAGTTTTCGCCCGATGATTTTGCAACGGCGTTCAATAAACGCCTAATAACCGTGCTTATCGAAAAGCTTGAAGAAGGCAGAGAACCCGATTTGTCGATGTTTTCCGCCGCATTCACACCCGAAGAAATGGATTCCGTCACAAGGATTTTTCTTTCGGGCAGTAAGCTTGGCAATACGGTCAGGGAGTGTGAGGACTGCATAGCGGTGCTCAGGGAAGATGCTGCCGTCAAAATCACCGATACTTCGGGGATGAGCGACGAAGAGTATCTCAAATTATTTCATAAAAAGTAGGTAATTAGGGTAACGAGAATAATCCGAACCTGCCCGAAAGCGAGTCTTTTCAGTGCTTTTCGGGGTTTCGGATTAGAAAGGCGTCAGCCTGTCGTCACCCTCAACCGCCAAAAATCATCTGAAAATCCTTCGTTTTCGGGTCGAAGATTTTTTTGTCGAGAGAATTTTCGGATGGTTCAAGGCAAAAACGGAGCAAATCCTTGACGGATTTGCGAGTATTTTAACACAGAAACAACGAAAATAATCCGACAAAAAACACGGTTCGGATTATACTCGTTACCCTAACCCAAAAGGTTTGATTTATAAATATTCTACACAGGATGTGAGTCAGATGGAAGCAAATGAAAAGAAAACACCATTCAAAGCGTTGGTTGAAAAGGGTAAGGCAACAGGTAAGCTTACCACTCAGGAAATTGATGCTGCAATCATCGAAATGGATATGGACCTTGAGGAGCTGGACAAGCTTTATGAAACACTCGAGAGCCAGAACATAGAGATTATTGACGACCTGAGCAGCGGAGCTATCGAAAATTTTGATGTTGACCTGCCCAAATCGCTTGATATCGGCGGAGGTGACGATAAGAGCCTCAATGTTGATGACCCCGTTAAGGTTTACCTTAAAGAAATCGGCCGAGTTCCCCTTCTTACACCCGAAGAGGAAATCGAGCTTGCTATCCGTATTTCGGATAATGACCAGCAGGCAAAGCAGCGCCTTGCTGAAGCTAACCTTCGCCTTGTTGTAAGCATTGCAAAAAGATATGTCGGCAGAGGTATGCAGTTCCTCGACCTTATTCAGGAAGGCAATCTCGGCCTTATCAAAGCGGTTGATAAGTTCGATTATACAAAGGGCTTCAAGTTTTCAACCTACGCAACATGGTGGATAAGACAGGCTATCACAAGAGCCATTGCCGACCAGGCAAGAACTATCCGTATCCCCGTTCATATGGTGGAAACCATCAATAAGGTTAAGAAGACAAACAGTCAGCTGCTCCACAAGAACGGCAGAGACCCGACGGCGGAAGAAATTGCCGCCGAGCTTGATATGCCCGTTGATAAGGTGCGCGAAATCCTCCGCGTAGCTCAGGAGCCCGTTTCGCTCGAAACACCCATCGGCGAAGAAGAGGACAGCCACCTTGGCGACTTTATCCCCGATGACGACGCCCCCGCACCGGCTGATGCGGCTTCGATGCTCCTTCTCAAGGAACAGCTCAACGAAGTGCTCAAGACCCTTACCGCAAGGGAAGCAAAGGTGCTCGCCCTCAGATTCGGTCTTGAAGACGGCCACCCCCATACTCTTGAAGAAGTCGGCAGCGAATTCGGCGTTACCCGTGAGCGTATCCGCCAGATTGAAGCAAAGGCTCTCAGGAAGCTCCGCCATCCCAGCAGGAGCAAGAGACTCAAGGATTTCCTTGATTAATTTAAAATAATACTGCCACCGGGTAGTGAGATGCAGCAAAGCATCCGTTTGCACTTCGTTAGGTCTGAGAAGAAGTGCGGCGGATGCTTTTTGATTGAGGTTTGTTATGAAAAGAATCAAAGAGATTATAAATTATTTTTCGAAAGCGGAAATTGCGCTCTGGTGCTCCTCCGTGCTGCTTGTGGCGGCTTCGTTCGTGATTTTTGACGGCAGGGATTATCTTACCCTTTCGGCATCGCTTATCGGCGTAACGTCGCTGATTTTCAACGCAAAGGGCAACCCCTTCGGGCAGCTGCTGATGGTTATATTCAGCATCCTTTACGGGATAATCTCATATTCGTTTGCCTATTACGGCGAAATGGCAACGTACCTCGGCATGACGGGGCCGATGGCGCTTTTTGCGCTTATTTCGTGGCTGAAGAATCCGTATAAAGGCAAGCGTTCGGTTGTTGCGGTCAACCGTATAAGCGGCAAAGAGGTTGCTTTTATGCTGGTGCTGACGGCGGCGGTGACTGTTTTGTTTTATTTTATTCTTGATTATTTTGATACGGCGAATATGCTCCCGAGTACGCTTTCGGTCACAACGAGCTTTATTGCGGTTTATCTGACGTTCAGGCGCAGCCCGTGGTTTGCGCTGGCGTATGCGGCAAACGATATTGTGCTGATTGTGCTGTGGATTCTTGCGGCTTTGCAGGATATTTCGTACGTTTCGGTTATCGTCTGCTTTGTTGTTTTCCTTGTGAACGATTTATACGGATTTTTCAGCTGGCTGAAAATGGAAAAATCGCAGAGCAAAGGCGAATAATGAAGAAAGGTCTGCTTCCTTTTTTGAGGAAACAGACCTTTTGCTTTTTATTTGGATAATCCGAGCTCTTTGCAGCAATCTTCAACGATTTTCTGCATTTCAGGCATCTTTCTTTCCATGTCGGCAACAAGCTCAAACTGTGTGCGGCATCTGACGAGATTATGCTCGGGATAAGCGGTTTTGAAATAAACGTCACCGTTGATGAAGTCGCCGAGGAAACGCATTCCGCATTCAAGAGTCATAAGCTTTGAGGAGAAAGCAAGCTGATTGATTTCTTCTGCAGTGAGGCTTTCGCCTGCGGAGGTGAGATAACCCATTGTGTACGCCTTAAAGTATTCAAGGCTGAGGGATACCTTGGAAATATCTTTTTCATCCTCTGCAGCTGTGTTTGCGCCGAAGCGGATGCTGTCGCCGAAGTCGTAGAGGGAAAGACCGGGCATAACGGTGTCAAGGTCAACAACGCAGATGCTTTCGTTTGTGTCGTTATCAAACATAATGTTGTTGAGCTTTGTGTCGTTATGAGTAACTCTGAGCGGGAGCTTGCCTTCGCTGAGCAGGTCAACGAGCACTCCGCAATCCTTTTCGCGGGCAAGAACAAATTCAATTTCGCTTTTAGCCTGATCGGCTCTGCCTGAAAGGTTATCGGCAAGCGCTTTTTTGAAGTCGGCAAATCTCGAAACGGTGTTATGGAAATTGGGGATTGTTTCAACAAGAGTTTCGCTGGGATAGTCAGCAAGCAGACACTGGAATTTACCGAAAGCTTTTGCTGCGTTGAAGAAGGTTTCAGCGCTGTCAACGCTCTGGTAAGAGTGAGCGTTGTCGATAAAGTTATAGCAGCGCCAGAAGCGGTCTTCCTTGTCGATATAATAAGGCTTGCCGTCCTTTGCGTAAATGACGTAAAGTCCTTCTCTTTCGGGGTCGCCGCCGTTTTTGACGATTATATCATGCAGGTAATTCGTAACGCCCACAACGTTATTCATAAGCGCAACAGGCTGCTTGAAAACATATGTGTTAAGCTCCTGGACAAGATATTTCTTGATTTTTCCGTCTTCTTTTTTAAATTCAAAGAGGAAAGTGTTGTTGATATGACCGTCGTTGAGCTGAACGGTATTAACAAGCTCGCCTTCGAATTTAAAAGCGGCAAGAAGCTCTGCGGTATCGGTTCTGAATTCGTTCATTAAAGGTCACGCCTTTCTGAAAATAATGGTTCCGAATTTTTCGGGGTTATGGAAGCCGAGTGCGGCTGAATCGACGGGGAAATGGGCGCCGTAATGAGGGGCTGCGGAAGAATCGGCGCATTTATAAAAATTACCTTTGATGCGGCATTCTTTGACGGTATAATCCGTCTGATAAAGGTCGGCGATGAACCATTCGGGGATTATGATTTCGTATCCCCAGGCTGTTTTGCCGCCCTCTGTGATTTCCATGGGATAAATATAGGGTTCAAGGTCGGTCAGCTCTTTTATGAATCTGCGTCCTTCCCTGATTTCGCCTATCTGAGAAAGATAAACGCCGTCGGGATTCACCTCAAAGTTAACGTAACGCCTGTCACCCTCAACGGGCATGAGGAAAAGTTCGAGACAGCTGTCGGTGTAAACGGGGTCATCGCGCTTGGTGCATTCGCAGCGGACGTTATCTTCAAACGACCATAGCAGAGCGTGTATTCCTTCTCCCTCAACGGCAAACATTGCGGCGTAGCTTTCGGGGCGGGAAAAACTGTCTTTTTCCCAATGAAATGAATCTATTGCGGCAATGGGGAAATCCTTTGCATCGGCCGCATTTTTAAATATCGGAGCAATGTATTCCAAAGCCTTACCTCCGTGTATATTATTAAAATATTATACTATATCAAGCTGCAATAGTCAACAAATAAAAAGGAGCACGGCACCTGCCGTACTCCTTGTTTTAGTTACATAGCTTCAACGATTGCCTTTGTATCTCTTGCGATAACAAGCTCTTCGTTGGTGGGAAGAACGTAAACCTTAACCTTTGAATTTGCGGTGCTGATTTCGCCTTCCTTGCCTCTTCTCATGATTTCGTTTGCTTCTGCATCAAGCTCAACGCCGAGGTAGCTCAGGTTGTTGCAAACGTCTGCACGAAGGTCGATTGTGTTTTCGCCGATACCGCCTGTGAATACGATAGCGTCAACGCCGTCCATAGCTGCAACGTAGCTGCCGATGAGCTTGCGTACCTGATACTTCTG
>JAEIGA010018312.1_pt1 | contig 10664 bp, 12 predicted proteins | sample 9270691 | NCBI WGS metagenome assembly JAEIGA01 (sample SAMN17057246, study PRJNA624740) | gut metagenome | biome: biome; isolation source: fecal sample | host: Bos grunniens | place: China: Xizang | collected 2019 | reverse complement strand
TTCAGATGATATCTAAGTTCCGGATTTTCTGTATAAAAGTTTGCCATTACTTACTGTTCTTTTTGTAATACTTAATTAACTTAGGAACCACTTCTTCTACATTGCCATTGATTACATAGTCAGCAATAGTGTTGATAGGAGCATTCGGATCGTTATTCACCGAAATGATGATACCGGCATCCTGCATACCGGCAATGTGCTGAATCTGTCCGGAGATACCGCAAGCGATATACAACTTCGGATGAACAGTTACACCGGTTTGACCAATCTGACGGTCGTGGTCGCAGAAACCTGCATCGACTGCTGCACGGCTGGCGCCTACTTCGGCGTGAAGTTCCTTAGCCAATTCAAACAACTTGTCGAAACCTTCCTTCGAGCCCATACCGTAACCACCGGCAATCACGATAGCTGCACCCTTCAAGTTGTGCTTAGCCTTTTCTACGTGGCGGTCAATGACCTTCACTACATAGTCTGTTTCAGGAACATACTTCGCTACATCGTGGTTTACCACTTCGCCTGCATAGTTTTCGTCGAGGATTTCTTTCTTCATCACCCCTTCGCGAACGGTTGCCATCTGTGGACGATGTTCAGGGTTAATGATTGTAGCCACGATGTTACCACCGAAGGCAGGACGAATCTGATACAACAAGTTTTCGTAAGTGATGCCGTTTTTCTTGTCTTCGTGAGGACCGATTTCAAGTTGAGTACAGTCGGCAGTCAAACCGCTGGTCAAGGCAGAAGAAACACGAGGACCGAGGTCGCGACCAATTACGGTTGCACCCATCAAGCAAATCTGCGGTTGTTCCTCCTTGAACAAGTTCACGAGGATAGAAGTGTGTGGGAGAGAAGTATAAGGGAACAAACCTTCTGCGTCGAACACATGGAGTTTGTCAACACCGAAAGGCAATACTTGTTTTTCAATACCTGCAAGGCCGGTACCGGCAGCGATGGCTTCCAGTTGGCTGCCTAATTCATTGGCTAACTTACGGCCTTTGGTCAACAATTCAAGACTTACATCGGCTACGTTTGCGCCTTCAAGTTCAAGGTATACAAATACGTTATTCATAATCTTTATCCGATAGTGTGGTTAGCCAACAGTTCAACAATCAAATCTTCAATATCCTGGTCGCTTCCTGTCAAAGTCTTGCTTTCCTTGGCTTGGAAGATGATGTTTTCAATCTTCTTCACCTTGGTAGGAGAACCCGACAAACCGCATTGCTTGGTGTCACCGTCTACATCGGCTACACTCCATTCAGTAATGTTCAAGTAAGGAAGCTTGTCGTACAAGTCAGCGTATGGCAATTCAGCACCTTCTTTGGTGATGGCAGCCTTTTCCTGAGCACCCATGGCACGTTTGTACTTCATCACGAGTTTTGCATTGCGGGGACGGCAAGGAGCGGCACTACCATTTACGGTCAATACGATAGGCAACGGACCTTCTACTGTTTCTACACCACCGTCGATGTGACGCTTCACGATGATTCGGCGAGCTTCTTCGTCTACGTTCAATACTTCTTCAGTATAAGTAATCTGAGTCAAGCCTAACTTTTCAGCTACCTGAGGACCTACTTGTGCGGTATCCCCGTCGATAGCCTGACGACCACCGATGATCAGGTCGTAATCACCAATTTTCTTGATAGCGGTAGCCAAAGCGTATGATGTAGCCAATGTATCAGCGCCGGCAAAAGCACGGTCGGTCAACAAATATCCATTGTCTGCACCTCTATAAAGTCCTTCACGAATAATCTCGGCAGCACGTCCCGGTCCCATAGTGAGGATAGTCACTGTTGAGCCTGGATGAGCGTCTTTCAGTCTGAGTGCCTGTTCAAGGGCATTCAAGTCTTCCGGATTGAAGATAGCCGGAAGTGCCGCACGGTTAATGGTACCGTCGGCATTCATGGCGTCCTTACCCACATTGCGAGTGTCGGGCACTTGTTTCGCCAATACTACAATTTTCAAACTCATAATTAATATATTTGGTTTTTAATTTTTGCCAATTTGGGGGACAAATGTACTCAAACAAATTGACAGGTAAAAGAATAAAGCCAAAAAAATGCACATTTGTTTAAAAAATGAGCAGAAAAATAGGCTCATAAAAAAATGTTTTGTACCGTGAACCATTTGTCTTTGTTTCTTGTTTTGCTAATAAACCATTAAAATAAATAATATTATGGAAACTAAAGACAATTTGATTCAAGCTATGAGTGAAAAACAAAATGAAGTAATTACAGAAATGTTTATTGCAGACTTTGCATTGATTGATGCAAGTATGGTTCGAACAAAATCTATCGGAGATATAGCGAACGAAACAGTTTCATCTTTATTTACATTATTCTACTGAATAACAAAGAATCTTCCTCCCCTTCGGTTGTTAGAATGACATGAAAAAGTGGTTCTCGTTTGAAACACCAATGGAAGTTGCCCCAAAATTTGGTCAAGACTTCTTTATTATAAGTATCACCGTTTCACGCAGCCGTATTCGTGAATCAACGCAGCCGTATTCGTGAATCAACGCAGCCGTATTCGTGAATCAATGCAGCCGCATTCGTGAATCATCGTAACCGTATTCGTGAATCAGTACTTCATATATTTTGTTCTCGTATGAAGTTAAAGTTAGAACCAAACGTATTCTTATCTGTTATTACATCACAATAGAGTAATGACTTATGACGAGAATGCGTTTGGTTTTATGTATACTTCTGCTTTCGTTGGGGATATTGTGCAACCTTAGTAAATAAGTAGTCAAAATCGATACTAATAAATATCTGATGGATAATATATGTTCTAGTTAGATTTGAGGTTAAAACAATGATATTTGATAGATTATGGTATGCTATATTTTTCTTTGTGTATTGTTTTTTATATATTTGCCTTCGAAAAGTGCATTGAATGAAATAAAAAATGATAGTAATGCATAAAAGTGTAAACAATTGAAATAGCGTTTTCATTCATACTTATAGTAAAAGAAATTTGAGCTTTTGCTCTTATTCTCAGTCCTGAAAACCGCCAATTTGAAGTGTACGAGAATAAGCTGGTAGAGGTTCATGTCCCTTTGGGCGTGAACTATTCGTGCTTATTTGTACACAAGGTGCTTGGCGGTTCCTCAGGATTAAATAAGTTTCGAATGGTCTCGCCTTTTTTTATTAATATGGTACATATTGGACAGTTGATAGAAAAAGAACTTCATAAACAAGAACGTTCAGTTACTTGGTTTGCGAATAAGTTATGCTATGAGCGAACTAATGTGTATTCTATATTTAAACGTGAAAGCATTGATACTGCCCTATTAGTTAGAATTTCTAAAATACTACATCATAATTTCTTTGTATATTATAACGAAGAAATTATAGGGCGTGATTTATCTTCAACAGAAGTGTGATTTTTAGTCACTCTTTTCTTAAATCTTGTAAATGTTATGCAGTCTATCTTTGCATTAAAAATACTAGATGAAAAGATTGATATATGTTATATTGTTTTGTCTTTTTCCTTTGTGTTTGGTTGCGGATGAATTTATTGTTTGTCAAGTTCATTCTAATAATTTCATCTTAAAAGCATTGGCCGAGGGGGTTATAAAGACTACAGTTGAAGGTAATATCTCTATATCCATTGTAAATGATATTGCTTATATAACATACAATCCTTCAAAAAAATGTGTTGAATTTCGTAGAGCGTCCGAAAGTGAGGGGGAGTTCTTTTTTAAGAAAAGAGATTCGCATGTCGTTAAATTGTTTATGGAGGATTCTTCATTAGCAAAGGAAATTTATTTCGTTTTAGAAAAGAATGGAAGAAGAAAGATAAAAGTAACATTAATACGGGTTTGATGTATAGATATTGTCTGTTCATATTGTTTCTATGGGTTATACCCAAAATAGCGGCTCAATCAGATAGTGGAAAGGCTACTGATGAATACATTGGTTTTTATCAAAAGTTCCTCAGTAAACATAAGAATAGTAGATGCGCTATGTATCCGTCATGTTCTTCTTATGGCAAAATGGTTTTTAAAGAGAAACCTTTTGGGGAAGCTATCATATTGCTCACAGATCGTATAATGAGATGTAGCCATGAGCGGAGTTTGTATGATATAACTTATGAATATGGTTATAGAAGTTCAGTGGATTTTCCATATTATAAAGATGTTCCTAATCATATTCTTTATAATAAATATGTGTCTCCACATGTAGATTGTTTGAATGTTAACAGATATTCGGATAATATACTTCCTTTTATTAATCATCTTATAAATAAGGAGGAATATCAAAGTGCATTGATAGAAATAGAAAGAAGTTTTTTCTTTGATAAGTATGACTCGGATTCTATACTCTATGCAAACAAGCTGTTGTGCTATAGAGGTTTGAACGATTTTGAAAAAGGAATTTTTGAATATGAAGTAGAATATCCCAAATCTATAAAAAATGTAGATGCTGTAAATATGCAAGTTGCATTATTGTATTATTTGACTTCAAATAATCAAAACGCATTGAAGGTTTTGGATAAAATAGTAAAGAAAGGAACGGTAACAGATATTCAGCAAAGAGCGCATATGTTGAAGGCTGTTATCAATTTGAAAGAAGGGGAGTTACAAACAGCAGAATCAATGTTTTGCGATGCATCGTCTTTTAATATGAGTAAAGACGTATACGGAAACAACTTGAAAATTCTTAGAGATATTAAGGAGCAGAAGAAAAAAAGTCCGTCTCTCGCTCGAATCTTATCAATCATTCCGGGTGGAGGTTATTTATATACCAATCATAAAGGAAGTGCTTTAACTGCTTTTGTTATAAATTCATTGTTAGGCTATGCTACCTATACAAGTGTAAAAAGTAAGAATTATGGCGTAGCGGGAGTTTGTGGCTTTTTAGGATTGTCGTTTTATATTGGAAATATTAATGGTGCAGGAAGAAGTGCTATCAGATATAATGAGAGACAATACAACGCATATATCCGGAGATTAGAGAGTAATAACCATATATTTATTAACTAAAATCATTTAATTATGTTTATCAAATTATTTAAATCAATTTATTTTAAGCCAGCATTATTTTTAATGGCTTTGGCGATGCTTACCATGTCATTTACAATGCCGGGTGGTACTGTTGTGTTGAAAGCTGGTACAGTAATTCCAATGGAACTGGTTAGTACTATTACTAGTAAAACAGCACGTAGTGGTCAAATGGTAGATTTCAGAGTAATAAGTGATGTGAAAGTAGAAGGTAAAACTGTTGTCGCAGCTGGTTCTATTGCTCAGGGGCAAATCGTAAGAGCAAAGAAAAGTGGATTGCTGGGTTCTGAAGGTGAACTTGAAATTGCAGTTAAAAGCATTAAGGCTGTAGATGGTACAAACATCTATTTGAGTAGTAATAACTTGGCTGATGAAGGTAGTAACAAAGTTGTTTTATCAGTTGTTGTAACTCTTTGCTGTTTGTTCGGCTTCTTGATTAAGGGTGGACAGGCTGAAATTCCGGCTGGTACTCAAGTGCAAGGAATGGTTGTTTCAAATACTGATATTAATGTGTAAAAGAACATTCCTATTTTAGGATAAATCTTTTAAATGGCTTTACGCTGAAAGCAAAACTCCCTCTGCTTTCAGCGTAATTCTTTATCAGCCAATTCGTTTAAAACGTGAAAGGGGGAAATATGAAGCGGATATTATGAATTAGGAGACAATTCTCTTTAAAGAGTTTGCACGAAACGAAGAAATGAACTATATTTGTCACATCATCGTTAATCGGTAAAGGACAGAAGTATGAAAACAACTACCCAAGAAGCACTGAACATTCTTCGCAAGTTTAAACAAACTCGAGGAGAAGAATATGGCATTGAGAAAATCGGTCTGTTTGGTTCTACTGCCCGAGGTGAGCAACAAGAAGATAGCGATATAGATATTTGTATGAAGACTAATCGAAGTATTGACTTGTTTGATTTGCAAGATCTTCGCGATGAGTTGGAACGCTTGTTCTGTAAGAAAGTGGATTTGTTAACCTTGCATGAGAACATGCGTCGCTTGTTCCGCAATAATATTGAACGTGATGCGATATTTGTCTAAACATGAAATAGCGGATAGACTTCGTTTCGTGGAGTCTCAAACGGTCTTTGTTCTTGAGACTACCGCTAAGGTAAATACTGCTAACGATTTTCTGATGTCACAAAGTGGAATGGTATTGTTCAACTCTACTTGTATGTGTCTGCAAAGTATAGGTGAAACTATCCGTCAGATAGATGACCATACGGATGGTAAATTGTTTGCGCTTTATCCTAATACTCCTTGGAAGAAAATTATAGGTATGCGTAATTTCTTGTCGCATGAATATTTTTCAATAGACCCACAAGTAATATTTGCTACGATAAAGATTCGTTTACATCCGTTGTTGGATGATGTGCGTAAAGTTTTGGTGGATGTGGAAGCAGGATGATGTGGTATAATATAGAAACTTAATAAGTTAAAGTCAGAACCAAACGTATTCTTATCTGTTATTACATCACAATAGAGTAATGACTTATGACGAGAATACGTTTGGTTTTATGTATGCTTCTGCTTTCGTTGGAGATAAACGCTCAGCACTCCAATGAATATTTGAACCGTCCGTTGCCCGACAATTGGATGGAGAACGATGCGATGTTCCAACAGATATTGCCGGTGGAGGATCATTGGTGGAAGGTGTTCGAGGATGCCACACTCGATTCATTGATAGACTTGGCGGTGGAGCAGAACCCGGATGTGCTGATGGCCATCAACCGTATGGAGATGGCGAAGGCCAATCTTCGTATAGCACGCAGTGGGTATTTCCCGTCCTTTACCTTGGAGGGTGGATGGACCCGCCAACAGACCAGCGGTAATACGGGGAGCGGAACACCGCAAGGGTGGGGCAATCAATTTCAGGGTACGGTAAATATGAGTTGGCAGGTGGATGTATTCGGTACTATCCGCATGAAGGTGAAGGCGCAGAAGGAATCGTTTGCCGCCAGTAGGGAAGAATACAATGCCACCATGGTGAGCCTTTGTGCCGAGGTGGCTTCGGCTTATTTCAATCTCCGTGAGATGCAACAGGAATTGGATGTGCTTCGGCGCAATGCGGTTTCTCAAGAAGCGGTGGTGAAGATTACGGAAGTGCGTTACAATACCGGATTGGTGTCCAAACTCGATGTGGCGCAAGCTAAATCCGTTTACTATAGTACTCTGGCTTCCATCCCTTCTACAGAAGCGAGTGTTATTCAATACATCAATGCCTTGGCTGTGTTGTTGGGGTTGTATCCGCAAGATGTGGCAGATGCCTTGAGTCTTCCGCGCCCGTTGCCCGACTATATGGAGCCTATTGGAGTAGGAGTGCCCGGTATGTTGTTGCTCCGTCGTCCCGATGTACGTGCCGCCGAACGGCAGGTTCATGCACAAGCTGCTTTGCTTGGAGCTACGAAACTCGATTGGTTGCCAACCTTTTTCCTGAACGGATCCATCGGATATGCTTCGAATGAGTTGCGCGATTTCACCAAACGGAATAGTATGATGTGGAGCATTGCCCCTTCCATATCGTGGAGTTTGTTCAATGGCGGAAAGAGCCTGAATGAAGAACGTTTGCAACGCGCACAACTCGATGAAACCATCAACCAGTTCAATTTGACCGTACTTACTGCCGTACAAGAGGTGGACAATGCCATGAGTGCCTACCGTAATTCCATCAAGCAGATAGTGGCATGTAGGGAGATGCTCAATCAAGGTAAGGAAGCCTTCAACCTTTCGATTGATCTTTATAAACAAGGATTGACTCCTTTCCAGAATGTGCTCGATGCCCAACGTTCCTTGCTGACATATGAGAATGCGTTGGTGAAGGCCAAGGGATATTCCCTCGTGTGCCTGGTGCAGATGTATCAGGCGTTGGGTGGTGGATGGTAAATGATATAAACTAAGCCGAAATATGAAAACAATCATCATCATTGCCTTATCCGGTATGCTCATCACCGGATGCGGCAAAAAAGAAACATCAGCAAAGATGGAAGCACTCCCCGTGGAAGTGGCGAAACCTGTTGTGAAGGATGTAACGCTTACGCGCGATTATCCCGGTTATCTCACTGCTGCTACAAGCCTCGATATTGTAGGACGGGTAAACGGGACGTTGCTCTCGAAGAACTATGTGTCGGGTGGACGGGTAAAGAAAGGACAGACGTTGTTTGTGGTCGATCCTACACTGTACGAAAATGCGGTGAAGCAGGCCGAGGCCGGCTTGAAGACAGCCAAGGCGAATCTGGATTATGCGCGTAGTAATTATGAACGCATGAAGGAAGCTGTCAAAAGTGATGCGGTGAGCCGCATCCAATTCATTCAAGCGGAGAGTAATGTGGAAACTTGCGAAGCTGCGGTTAGTAATGCCGAGGCGGAACTGAAGACGGCACGCACAAACTTGAGCTATTGTTACATCAAGTCGCCCATTGATGGGATAGCCGACTTGGCTGAATATTCCGATGGGGCTTACATCAGTGGAGAGGGAAATCCCGTGAAGCTGACTACTATTTATCAAGATGCCCAACTTTATTCTTATTTTGATATATCCGACAATCAGTATTTGGCTTTTGAATTGTTGCGGGCAGCCGATACAAAGATACCGAAGGCAGACCATTCGGTAACTCTACGGGTAGGAACCGATGGCTCGAAGACATGGCAGGGAAAACTGAATTATCTGTCACCAAGCTTTAGTCTGTCTACGGGAACCATGCGACTTCGTGCCGAGTTGGATAATCCCGACGGCGTGTTGAAGCCGGGTTTGTATGTCAGTGTCACTTTACCTTATGCCCTTGCAGAGAAAGCCGTTTTGGTGGACAATGCATCGATAGGTACCGATCAGTTGGGAAAGTATCTCTATGTGGTGAACGATAGCAATGTGGTGAGTTCGCGTCACATCGAGGTAGGGCAGTTGGTAGATGACAATATGCGTATCGTTACCGCGGGACTTTCTCCCGATGAACGGTATGTCACCAAGGCTTTAATGAAGGTGCGCCAAGGGATGAAGATTATGCCGGTAATGAAATAATCCTTTCACTCCTCCGTCGCTTCGCGCCACCTCCTCTATAAACAGAGGAGGAACTTATAATGATTCTCCCTCTGTTTATAGAGGGAGTACCCTCGAAGAGGGGGAGGGAGTTGATGACATAATTAATAAGATTAATACCCAATATTTATGTTCTCAAAATTCTTTATCGAACGACCGATATTCGCTACGGTGCTGGCCTTGCTTATTGTGGTGGCCGGGTTGGTTACACTCCGTATGCTCCCTATCGAGCAGTATCCCAATATCACTCCACCCACCGTACAGGTGAGTGCGGTTTATCCGGGTGCCAATGCCCAGACGGTGGCACAAACGGTAGGCATCCCCATTGAGCAGCAAGTGAATGGGGTGGAAGGAATGATGTACATGAGTTCCACTTCTTCAGCCTCAGGCGCCTATTCGTTGACCGTCACCTTCGAGGTAGGGACGGATATCGATATGGCTACCGTTATGGTGCAGAATCGGGTGAGTGTGGCCTTGAACTCCTTGCCCGAGGCGGTGAAGCAACAAGGGGTGACGGTGCTGAAGCGATCGTCGAACATTGTCATGATGCTGACCTTGTCGGGCGATAGCATTTACGACGGACTCTATTTGGCGAATTATGCCAACTTGAATCTCGTCGACCAACTTACCCGTGTGCCGGGAGTGGGTGCGGTGAATGTGATGGGAGCCGGTAACTACTCCATGCGTATCTGGTTGGCCCCCGAAGCCTTGCGTATCCGTAATCTCAGTGCCCAACAGGTGTATGCGGCCATTCAGGCGCAGAACATGGAAGTATCGGCTGGAAATGTGGGCCAACCGTTTGGACGCTCGGGCAACAATGCTTTCCAATATACCTTGAATGTGAAGGGACGCTTGACTACGCCCGATGAGTTCGGCGAAATCATTCTTCGGGTGGAGGAGGACGGACGTATTCTCCGTTTGAAGGATGTGGCACGCATTGAACTGGGAAGTCAGAAATACAATGTAGTGTCGCGTTTGGAGGGAAAGCCTACGGCGGGCATGGCGGTGTATCAGTTGCCCGGCTCCAATTCGCTCGATGTGGCGAAAGGTGTCAAGGCACGTATGGAGGAATTGTCACAAGCCTTTCCGCAGGGAATCCGCTATCAGATAACACTTGATACCACCGAAGTGGTGCACGACTCCATCAGCGAAGTGCTGAAGACCTTTGTCGAAGCGACCATCCTGGTGGTGCTTGTCATGTTCTTCTTCTTGCAGAGCTGGCGGGCGGTACTTATTCCTTGTACCACCATCCCCGTATCCCTCATCGGCACATTGGCGGTGATGTCGGCATTGGGATTCTCCATCAATACGCTGACCTTGTTCGGATTGGTGCTGGCCATTGCGATTGTGGTGGACGATGCCATTGTGGTAGTGGAGAATGTCACGCGTTTGCTCGATGAGGCCGAGGCAAAAGGAGAGAAGGTGAACATGCGGCAGATTACCGGAAAGGCGATGAGTGAGATTACCGGTCCGATAATCGGAGTGGTGCTGGTACTTTTGGCGGTGTTCATCCCTACCACGTTGATTAGTGGTATTACGGGACAATTATACAAGCAGTTTGCCTTGACCATTGCGGCTTCTACGGTGTTGAGTGGTATCAATTCGATGACACTTTCGCCTGCTCTTTGT
>JAEIGA010018311.1_pt1 | contig 10664 bp, 8 predicted proteins | sample 9270691 | NCBI WGS metagenome assembly JAEIGA01 (sample SAMN17057246, study PRJNA624740) | gut metagenome | biome: biome; isolation source: fecal sample | host: Bos grunniens | place: China: Xizang | collected 2019 | reverse complement strand
TCATTCTTAGGCCATATCTGCCTTTTGTTGAAATTTTCATACTAATATTATATTATAATAATGGTAAGTATTCAATATATTATTTGGAAGTTTTCTCGGAATTTGAAAATTCCTCGACAACTTCCAATAACTTCTTATAGGAGTTTATACACTATGAAAATTAAATTTTGTTTATTTTTACTAATTTTTACTTTATTTTCTCAGTTTTCTTTTTGTCAGGGAGCAAATTTTTTCAATTCAAATAAAAATATTTTTGGCAAAGAAGTAAAAACTTATTCTAACTTTGAAATATCGTTAGCTGTTGATATTCCGTTAACTTTGGCCGGTATAACAACTTTTTCTTTATCTCAATTACTTGAAGGTGAACAAATAATTTATAATCCAAATCAAATTCGTGATTTAAATCAAGTAAATGCTTTTGATAGATTATTCGCACAAAAATATTCAAAAAGTGTGGATGTTACAAGTGATGTTTTGATGTATTCTGCTTTGTGTATTCCGCTTTCACTTTTGGCAACAGAAACAAGTGAATATTTAACTTGGGCTATGATGTATACAGAATCTTTTTTACTTTGTTACGGAATTAAAGATTTAATAAAACTTGGTGTTTATAGAGAACGACCATATATGTATTTTGACGATAAACCTCTACAAGAAATTGAAGAGGGAGATTATTGTAATTCATTTTTATCTGGGCACTCAGCTATGTCTTTTATGGGAGCTTCTTTTGCAAGTTATACTTTTTCAAAATACTTTCCAAATTCAAAATGGAAGTTACCGATTATTTTAGGAAGTTATACTTTGGCAGGTCTTGCAACAACATTAAGAGTTGTGGCTGGTTGTCATTTTGCAACAGATGTACTTGCAGGAGCAGCTTTAGGAACCGTAATTGGAATTGGAGTTCCATTTTTGCATGAGATAAATTCTATTATAAACAACAAAATCAATAATAAAATTGATAACGAAAAAATAGAGGAAGTAAATTTTAATTTATCGCCAAATTCAGTTTATTGCGTAATCAAATTGTAAAAAGATTAAACATATTTTAAATCAAATTTGATAACGCAATTATATTCAGGATTTTTTTCTTTAATTTTTGTACAAATCATAGTTTTAAGTTGTTCTTCTTTTCCGATAAAGGAAGATTCTAAAACGATGTCAAAAATTAAATTTGTGTGAGTGTTTCCTGGAACAAATCTAAAATCGTGGATTGTTAATTCGGAATTGATATTTTGAACAACATCTTTTACAAAACTTTTCATTTGATTAAGTTGTTCGTTATCAGTTTCGATTGGATCCATGTGAATAACACAATCGCAAGAAAATTTGTTTGCAATTTCAACTTCGATATTATCAATTACATCATGAATTTCAAAAAAATCATTTTTTGAAGAAACTTCAGCATGTAAAGAAATCATCAATCTTCCTGGACCGTAATCGTGAATTACTAAGTCGTGAATACCAATAATTTGTTCGTGTGCTAAAACAGTTTTTTCGATATTTTCAACTAATTCTTTTGAAGGTGCAGTTCCAAGAAGTGGCTCCAAAGTTTCTTTTGCAGAAGAAAATCCAGAATAAAAGATAAAAATTGAAACAGCCAAACCGGCAAATCCATCTAAAGAAAAAGAAAGTTGAATGTTAAAATATTTTTCTAAAGCAACTGTAACTAAAACCGTTAATAAAACAACGCAACTTGAAATTACATCTGATAAACTATCGGCGGCAGTTGCTTTCATTGTTGGAGAAGAAATTTTGTTTCCGATATTTTTGTTGTAAATAATCATATAGATTTTTACTAAAATAGAAACGCAAAGAATTATTAAAGAAAGCAGGCTGTAATCAGTTTTTTCAGGATTAAGAATATTATTTATTGAAGATGAAGCTAGTTCAAATCCCATAAGAATAATTAACATAGAAACTATAAGTCCTGAAATATATTCTATTCTTCCATGACCAAAGGGATGTTCGGCATCTGGTTTTTTTCCGGCCATCTTAAATCCAATCATAGAAATAATTGAAGAGCCTGCATCAGAAAGATTGTTAAAAGCATCGGCAGTAATTGCTACGGATTTTGAAATAAATCCTGCAAAAAGTTTTCCACAAAAAAGAAAAAAGTTTAGAACGATTCCAGTTGCTCCACAAAGAATACCATATTTTCGTCTAACTTGTGGATTAGAAAAATCATTTTTGTTTTTAATAAAAATTGAAGCTAAAAGTTTAATCATAAAAATTCCTTATGTATAAGTTAAATAAAATAATTTAGTTCTCTATTGTAAGGTTTTTAACCCATCGTTCTTTTCTAAGTTGCCATTCCGCAACGATTACTTTTACAACATCGGTAAGTTTTAAAACTGCGTACATCAAAACTGGTCCCCAAGTTGTAAAATATGCTACAAGGAAAATTCCTGGCAAGAAAAGAAATATATTTACAGAAATATCTGTAACAGTTCCCATGATTGCATCTCCTCCAGCTCGTGCTGTGGAAAATTGTGCATTTAAGAAAGTCCAAAGTGGCAAATATAAACCGATTATTAAAAGCATATTTTGTGCAATATCGATTGCTTCGGGGGAAATATTTCTAAATACAAATTTTAGTAGACCGCCTGATAAGATTAAAGCACCACCAAAAACAGCTCCAGAAACAAAGGCACCTGATTTCATCCATCGAGAATGTTGTTTTCCTTCTTCAAGTTTACCCTGCCCTAGTGTTCCTCCGATGATAACTGCTGTGGCACAAGCAACTCCATTGATTACTAACTGGAAAAGATTTGCGATTGACCAAGCGGCAGACATTCCTGCCACAACTTCAGAACCACCGCGACCATTGTAAACTCTGTTCATAATTGTTTCTGTCAAAATCCAAGACATTTCTGAAAGAATTACAAAGAAGAATTTTTTAAGAATTTCCCAAAAAAGAGATGCTTTAATTTTAAAAATATCTTTCCATTTTGAAAAGAACAATGGTTTTTTAACATAACAATAAATTAGATAAGTTGCTAATTCGACAAGGCGAGCAATTAATGTAGCAAGCGCTGCACCTTCAATTTCTAAACGAGGTGCTCCTAAATTTCCGTAGATAAGAACCCAGTTAAAAAAAGTATTTACAAGTGTTGCAAAAATTGAAATATAGAGAGGCGTTTTTACATTTTCAGATTCACGCATACTTGAACCGATACAAGTTGAAATAACTATCGGTACCCAAGTAAAAGCAGTAATTTTTAGATACTTAATTCCTTCTATTGTAATTTCAGTTTGATTTAGATTTCCTTTAAGCATAAAATCCATCATGAATTTTGGAAGGAAATAACAACAGGCTGTGTATAAAATTCCTACTGAAACTCCAATGATTATTTTAAAGCGGTAGGCTTGTTTCATTCCATCGCCATCTTTAGTTCCGTTGTATTGTGAAATATAAATTCCGCCAGCTGTTGTGATTGAATTTATCAAAATAAAAATTACCATATTTAATTGGTTTGCAACATTTACAGAACTATATTTTATATTTCCTAAATCAGAAACCATAAAATTATCGATTAAAGAAATTAAACTTTGAATCAATAATTGAAACATGATAGGAAGTGCAATTTGTAAAGCTTTTTTATAGAAATTAACAGGTCCAAAAAGTGAGATATTTTTCATTTATCCTCAAGTAGAAGTTGTAATTAAAACTTCAATTTAAAAAAGTGTATTTTGTAATTTAAGAAGAAAGTTCTTCTTTGTCTTTAGGCTTTCTGAAAATCAAAAATTTGCCTAAAAGATAATTGATAAATCCAAAAAATCCTGCAGAAATAATTTTAACTGGAATATCTGGTAGTTTCTGTTTATCAACAAAAAAGAACATTGTCAATACATCCCCTAACCCACTTAATAATCGAGAAATTAAAAAAATAAATAAGGCAATTATTAATTGTGAAAATTTTTTATTTGCTCCGGGAAAGACAAATAATTGATTACAAAAAAAAGCAAAAATATTTGCTAAAATCCAAGCTATCCCTGTGGATAAAACTGTGGAAAAGTTAAAAATACGAGTAAAAAAAGCATATAAAAGAGTATTTATTAGAGCCGCAATTACACCGTAAAAAACATACTTTAAGAATTGTAAAAAAGTTTTATTCATCAAATCTTAATAACCATCAGACATTGCACGATTAAGATCTCTTTGATAAAGCTCTTGATAAATCATAGCTCGAGTTCTAAGTTTTTCTTTTATTTCTTGTGCAAAAGGAATGTGTCGCCAGAAAATTCCACGAACTTCTTTATCCAATTTTTGAACACCTTCACTTTCTTTAGTCATCCAAAGAATATAGTCGTTGATAAAGTATTCTTTTACATCACCTTTAAGTTTTTGAGAAGAAAACCATTGATAATATTGACCTGTAAAACCTTCATCCATCCAGTGATAAGAGGCTTTTTCTTTTGCAACTTGCCAGCGCAAATCAGCAACAGCAAGTAAAACAGATATTTGCAAATTTCTTGGATACATCGGTACAACAATTCTTCCGCGACTTGTAACTCGATTATATTTATCAAAAGGTTCCCAACAGAAACCAAAATCACCGTAAGTTGGAACTAAAACCACATAAGGTACGATTCTGTTTTGTACATTTTTGTGAATACGACAAAATGCACCTGGATCTATTGATTCTACCCAAGCAAGTTGCTCTAAAACATTTTCTCTGAAACCTGTTCCTTTTGGTAATGAGTGATAAAATTCTCTTGTAAAAATTGGAAAGTGATTTCCTCTACGACCGATTGTCATTTTTGCCATTTGTCTAACAGTATCAAATTCTGTCATAAAATCTGCGCTGTTTACTTCTGTTTCGGTAGTTGGAAGTTCTTGCAATTTTGCTTCAAGAGAACGAGCTGTATCTGTTGCATCTTCATATTCTCTTGTATATCCTGCAATTTCTCTATCAATTTTAAGAAGAGTTTTTAATTTATCAGTAATTTCATTTGCAAGTTTTTTTTGTGCATCTGATAAAGATTGTTTATGTCCATTTTTACCTGGATTGATTGGATGCTCGCAAAATCTATCAACGCAAGATTTAAGTTCTGCTTCAGTCATATTTCGTTCATTTTCTTTTGAACTAAGCATATTATCTGCGTTTTGTAATTTTCCATTATTCTTTGTTTGTAATTGCATTAAGCGAGTTGCTTCTTCTTGATTTCCACCTTTTCCACCGCGAGCATTTTTAGGTCTTGCTTCGTCTGTTTGAGAAAGTGTGATTTTTCCAGATGCGATTCCTTGAAACCATTCGTCAAGATAATAGATTGGTTCTCCAGTTGTATTTTCTAAAAATACTTTTGAAAAAAGTTCTTTTTGTTCGGCAGTAAAAAGTGAAGGAAGTGTAACGCCATATCGCAAAAGAGTTCTTTTACAAAGTGGAGTTTTTGAAGAATTCATTCTTAATGCGATAGACTTTAAAAATTCCCAATAAATAGGAACAATTTGTTGTCTATAAACAGTTTTATCTTTTATATCTTTACAAGTAAGATATTTTGTAAGAATATTGTGAAGTCTTTGTGATGCTTCATTTTCTCCAGAAAGGGCTGTTTTATAATAAGCATTATCAGAAAAAACAGGATTTGGAGAATCCATATAATATTTTTTTACAGGAGCAAATGTTTTTTTACTTAAATCTACAGAACCTACTTGTGCGGAATTTGAAGTTTTAGTTGTTTTTGTAGGTTCAACTTTAACTTCTGGAATATCATCAAGAGAAGGAAAATCTGTATTAGGTAAACTATCAGTATCTGCCAATAATGCGGCAATATCTGGTGAAATTTCGTCATTCATAGTTACTATTTTACCACTTGAAACGATAAATAGCAATAATTTTTTATCTTGACGGTTGGTTAATCCTTTTATAAACTAGAAAAAGAAATATGGTATTAAATGGAGTTTTTATGGAAAAAAAGGATAAAAAATCAGAAAAAAAGAAAAATCCTATGGTAAAAGTTTTATTTGGAATTTTGATTTTTCTATTAGTAATTATTTTGGCAGTTGTTGCATGGTGTACTTTCTCCGCATTAGATAAACAAAATACTCTTTCTATTTTACCAGTTGGATATTCTACATATTTGCGTACAGATTCTGCTTGGGATGCAATCGATCCTTTGATTGATTTACAAGCGGCAGATATTTTGTTGTCTTCTCCAGATTTTTCTCAATTTAGAGAACCTTTTATGGCGTTGCGAGGTTCAACTTTAAGAACAAATAAATTATTTACAACTTTGCTTTCTCGTAGAGTTGATGCAGCTCTTTATTCAGATGAAAATTCAAATCAGCATTTTACTGCAATAATTGATTTAGGATTTTTGTCGGCAGTAACTCGTCCGTCAAAATTTTATTTTCAGTTTGTGGTTGATAAATTTAAAATTGAAAATTTGACAGTTGTAAAATCATCAGAGGATAATAAAAATTATCATTATGAATTTAAAAATGGAAATGCAACATATTTTATTAAGCCTATAAAAAATTTGGTTTTAATTAGTAGTAGCAAAGAACTTTTTGATCAAGGTTTAACTGCAACAAATGATAAACATTATACTCAAGAAGAAAAATCTATGCTTCTTGCAAAACCAGTTCAACCAATTAAAGTTGTAGTTGATGCTCGTCAGTTGGCTTTATCTTTAACAGAGCAAATTCCGATTTTTAATAAAATTGCTTCGATGTTAAGTAGAGAAAGTTTGAGCGTTTTATCTTTTGGAATTACAGATGAACAAATAAATATAAATGCAGATTTTCCTTTTACTGTTTCAGAAGAATTAGAAACAATTCCGGGATTTTCTGGTTTAAGTAAAATTCTTTCAAAAAATTCTACAATGCCACAATTGTTATCTCGGTTAACAGATAATGTTCAATATTACACAATTATAAAAGCAGGAACTGTGCAAGAATTAAAAACTGCTGTGTTTCCTTTGATGCCTTCAAGTATGAATTTAACTTCACTTTGGACAATGGGAAATTCTTTGTGTTCTGCAATTTTTGGAACAACCCTTGATGAAATAATTTTTTCTTGGACTGGAGATGAATTTGCAGTTCTTGGAATTGAAGGTTTGAATGATCCTGTTTTTGTAATGCAAGTTTCTGATGAAAAACAACGCAAAGTAATTTTTGAAAAAATAATTTCTTCAATTATTATAAATGATAATACAAGTTTGATTTTAGACGGAGTGCGATTGCCTCGTTTGGAAATTCCTGCGTTCTTACAAGCCTTGTTAAAAAATTTTGAAATCAATTTGCCTAATCCTTATTATATGGTAAAAGATGGTTTTATTTATTTTTCTGTTGCGCCAGAAACTTTGTCAGTAATTCATAGTTCAATTTCAAATGGAAATAAAATTTCTAAAAATGAAAATTGGCAAACAGTTTCAACAAATCAAAAAAATAATTCTACAATGAGTTTGTTTTACGATTTGGCTCGAAGCATTCCGTTCTTTTTGCGTGGCGATAATTATGTTTCAAAAATTTTGCAACTTTACACAATTGGTCGTTGCGATATTAGAATTGAAAATTCAGTTTTAAAATGTCAGTTACAAGCAAATTCAAAACGAGCAGGAAATTTAAAAGAGATTCCAGGTTATCCAATTAGTTTGGAAGGAACTTCTGATTATAAACTTTTTATTGATGGAGCAAAAAATTCAAATCAAATTTTCTGGATTGAAGATAACAATAAATTAAAATCTATGAATGTTTCTTCATTTGCAATTACAGAAAAAAAATTTGATTCAGAAAAAATAAATATTTGTGTTGCAAAAAAAGAATTTTCTTCTGGCGGAATTTTGTGGGTTACAACTTCTGAAGGAAATGTTTATTTGTTAAATAAAAATTTAGATGTCGTACAAAATTTTCCAATTATGATTTCTGAAAAACCAACAGCTGATTCTTCTTCCTTTGATGATGGATTGATAATTCCGTTAGAAAAAAAATTATGTTACATTTATTCAGATGGAAAAGAAAAAATAATTGAATTAGATATTGCAGGTTCTATAAAATCAAATCCAACTGTGCTAAATAAAAATGTTGCAGTTTACGACAAAAGTTTTGCAGGAAAAATTTTTGTAATGGAAGATGGAATTTGTTTAAATCAAGAAAGACCTTTTGCAGTTTCTGGAATTGCTTTTGGAAGTCCTGCATTGATGAAATCAAAATCTGTTTTGTATACAGGATTTATAAATCAAGCTGGAAATATTTTTGTTTGGTCTGATAATATTTTGAAAAAAGAATTTCCAAAAAAACTAAACGGAATTTTTTATTCGAATCTTGTAAGTAACGGAAAATATTTTTTTGCAGTTTCTTCAGTTGGTGAAATTTTTAGAATTGATGTAAATGGAAATTATCTTTCTGTAAAAATTCCTAACATCAGTGTAAAAGAAGGTTACTTAACTGTTGCAAGTCAAGGTAACGGCGTGAACAATATTTATTTAACAACAGACGGAAATGTAATTTACGGTTTTAACGAAAACTTAGAATTGATTTCTGGTTTTCCATTAGCAGGTTGTGGAACTCCAGTTTTTACAGATGTTAATGGTGATAAAATTTTAGACTGTGTTGTTCAAACAATCGACAAAAAAATCAATGCTTGGAATTTGCGATAAAGTTTTTGGTGAAACAAAAGGATGTTTAAAATGAAAAAAAATATTTTTGTACAAATTTTTATTTTGTTAATTTTGGTTTTAAATTTTTCTTGTACAAGTTTGCAACAAGATGTAATGGTTTCTTCTATCGCCTCAGAAAATATTGAAGAGTTTGAAGAAATTGAAAGTTCTGTTGCAAGATTAGATTCATCGTTTTGTCTTGGCGAAAAAATTAGTCAAACAAAATTAGCAGATGAAACAGAAAAGCAAATTGATATTTTACTTTTAGAAAGTGGTTTGGAAAAAGAAGCACAATCTCGGCTTTGGGCGTTAAAAGGAATTCTCAAATTTATTGAAGGAAAAAAAGTTGAAGCAAATAAATGTTTTGAAGTTTCAAAAAATTTATACAAGGGTGAAGTTTTTACAAATGTTTTAGGAAGCAGACTTGGATTTATTGATTTAAGTGATGATGAAAAAATCAAAACTGCTGATAAAAAAATTTTGTTACTTGAAAAAGCAATTCAAAATTTTATAAACAAAAATTATATCGAAGCGGTTGCAAATTTTGATGAAGCATTTATTTCTTTGCCAGGTTACTATCAATACGCTTACTCAAAAGTTAGAAATAAAGCTTGGGAATTAAGAAACATAAATTCACAAACAGAAAATTCAAATACAAATCTTTTGCAAGTTTCAGAAATTACAGTTGGACAAATGTTGATGATTGCACAAAGTTCTTCAAATGTTTTGTTCAATTATAATGCAGGAAAAAATTTATCAGAAAATGATTTGTTCAAAAAAATAATTTCAGAAGGTTTGTTAAATTCTGCAAGCGAATTTATGAGTTGGTCGTCAGAAAATCAAAATTCAAAAAATAAAATTTCTAAAAATCAAAAATTAAATCGATATATGTGTGCAAGATTTTTATGGAACTTATATAACGGAAACAAAAATGCAAAAAAAGATTTATCAAAATATTCTGTTATGTTTGCAGGAATGGATGATTCGCCTGTTCCAGATGTTGAAATTAATTCACCAGATTTTGATGCAGTTTTAGGTTGTATTGAATTAGAATTTATGAATCTTACTGACGGAATAAATTTTGAAGGAGAAAATTCAGTTAGCGGAATTGAGTTTAGCGAAAGCATAAAAAAAATTAAATAATTTTTTGTGAGGAAATTTTTTTATGAAATTAAATTTTAAATTATTATTTGTTTGTGTTCTTGTTGTTGTCATTGTGTTAGTTTGTTTTTTTATGATAAGTCATATGAAAAATAAGAACGAAGAAAAAATCACAACAACACAAATTGCAAATCCAATGAAAAAATCTACACCACAAGAAATCATCAATACTATCGGTGTAAAATTCAATGAACCAAACAATGTAACTGAAATAAATTATTTTATTATTTCAAATCAAGTTGCACAAATGAATTTTATTAAAGATGGAATTTCTTTTACAGCAAGAATAAAACCTTCTAATCAATTTGAAGATATTTCTGGAATGTATTTTAATTGGAACAACGAACAAGATTGTAAAATTGCTTGGTGCTCTGGAAAAATTTATTTTATGAAAGATGCAGAAAATAAAAATCCTGGAATTTGTATTTGGTATGATGTTGCTCCAGGATTGATGTACAGTCTTTCTATGGATGATAAATCCAATCCAGAAATTTTATTAAGTCTTGCAAACGAAATTTATCATAAAAGTCAAGAATAAAAAAATCCAGTAGAAAAGTTTTCACAACTCTACTGGATTTTTTTTGGTAAAAATATTTTTCTAAAAAAATTATTCTGCTTCGATTACTTCAACATATTCAGTTGCTTTATCACCTGCGATTTTTCCAAATACTGTGATGTCGGCAACTGCGTTTCCTCCAAGACGGTTTGCTCCGTGTACGCCACCTGTTACTTCACCTGCAGCGTAAAGTCCTGGAATTACATTTCCATTTTTATCAAGAACTTGTGTATCGGCATTGATTTTTATTCCACCCATTGTGTGATGAACAGCTGGTCCTACTTCAACTGCATAGAATGGACCAATTTCAATTTTGCGTGGCATTTCATTTGCTTTTCTTCCAAAT
>JAEIGA010018310.1_pt1 | contig 10665 bp, 12 predicted proteins | sample 9270691 | NCBI WGS metagenome assembly JAEIGA01 (sample SAMN17057246, study PRJNA624740) | gut metagenome | biome: biome; isolation source: fecal sample | host: Bos grunniens | place: China: Xizang | collected 2019 | reverse complement strand
TCTGCCAAGATGTTTGCCTTCATCCTTTAATCTTTTCAGACACTCTTTGGTTCGTTGAGAAATCATCTGTCGTTCCATTTCTGCGACTAATGAGAATACCACAGCCAATAATTTGCTTTGAATATCTACTCCTAATCTATAGTTTTCTTTAATGGTCCAAACTTGGCACTCTTTTTCTAAACAATGTTGTAAGATACCCATAACTTCCAACATATTTCGTCCAAGGCGTGATATTTCTGTTGTGATTAAAATATCGTCTTTTTTCAATTTGGAAAGGAGTTTTCCTAATTTTCTTTCTTTTAATATTTTTTTAGAAGATATAACTTCTTCGACCCATTCATCTATGACTAAATGATTTTTCTTACAAAATGTTTCAATTTCATAGTGTTGATTTGCACAATTTTGAAGATCTGAACTGACCCTGACATATCCGTAAATTTTCACAATCTAATCCTTTGTTATACTTATTTATCAAATGATTGGACTATATCAAATAGAGGGGCATTTGTGGAGAGCCCTTAGGTTGTTAAGTCAAACTTACAGATACGAGGATGTCTATTTGTAAGATATACAAGGGATTTATCATTTTTTTACTTGCTAAATTATAATGAACATAATATACTATGCAAATATATAATCTAAATGCCCATTTATGGAGATATAATGAGCCAACAATTTTCCCAAAACTCAAAGAATAGCAAATTTGAAGCTGTTTTGCGAACAGTTGGCTTGAATATAAGAAAAATAAGACATCAAAATGGGTTAACACAACTTGAATTAGCCAAAAAAGCAGGAATTGCTCTTCTTTCTCTTCATAAGATTGAAAAGGGAATATACGGTGCAAAACTACAGACATTATTTGATATTGCATCGGCTTTAAATGTTAACCTGATTGAATTATTAGCAGATCAAAATATCTTATTTTTGAACAAAGAAAAGTTATCTCTTTTATTGAAAGATGAGGGAGATAATAAATGACCTTTGAAAATCAATTAAGGAGATTATTTGATTCAAATTTAAGCCAAAATGAAATAGCATTGAGGTTAGGTATTAGTCGAACTAAATTGGCTTATACTTTAAAGGAATTGGGATTAAAACGGTCTATACAATATAAAAACAAAGGCATTACCAAAAAACAAATAAGTGAATTACAACACTTAGGATTATCTCATAAGGAAATATCCGATAAATTGGAGATTTGTCCTACAACACTCAGACGATTAAAGAAAAAATTCGGTTTATTAGAGATTGATGCGACTAAACAACAAGCAGCGTATAAAGCAACACAAATCAAACAAGAGCGCATTCTTTTGGGACTCAAAAAAGAACCGAAATACCAAAAGAATTGCTTAGAAAAATATGTAAAAGATATCCAAAGTTTGTTGGCTCAAGGTATGTCTAAACGAGATATTGCACGCCGATATCATGTTTGTGTAGCCACTGTTTACAATCTGATTTACTTGTATGACTTAAAGGCTCCGGTGATTAAATCCTTGGACGGGAAAGAGCAGGTTATTGAATGCTTGTTCAACCAAGGACTATCCTATCCGGTTATATCTAATAAATTACACTGTTCTAAACAAACTGTTCGGACAAAGGTTTCTGATTTAAAATTAAAACGAAATACCATAAAGATAAACAGTTTTCTTACCCGTCATGAAGATGTGATACGAAAAATGTATCAGGCGGGTGCTTCCGGGGCTGAAATCGCCGATAAATTAAAGGTGCATAAAATCAGTGTTTATAATAAAATCAAAAAGATGAATTTAAGCCGTCCTAAAAAATGTGCTGAATATACCTCCACCTTTAAAGGAAAAGATATAGAATTAATCAAATTAAGACAATCTGGAATGTCATTAAAACAAATTGCCGATTTATTCGGTGTAAAACCTAATACTGTTTTTTATCGTTTAAAGAAATTAAATCAGGGAGAAGGATATGCCTAAAATCAGTATCATTGTTCCCATATATAATGTTGAAAGATATTTATCCGCTTGTTTGGATTCTGTGTTAGCCCAGACATTTCAAGATTTTGAAGTCATTTGTATTAATGATAGCAGTCCGGATAACTGCGGACAAATTTTAGCGGAGTATGCTCAAAAAGACAGCCGGATTAAAGTGATTATTCAAGAAAATCAAGGTGTATCTATTGCTCGCAATACCGGCGTTCAATTGGCAACAGCGGATTATATTGCCTTCGTGGATAGTGATGATGAACTGGCTCCGACCTTTTTACAAAAGATGTATCAGGCAATAACGATTACAAAATCCGATATGGTGTGGTGTGATTTTCAACAAGGGGAAATTAAAAAAGATTGGCCCAATAACGAAACTGAACCACAAATTTATACAGATCCTTTTGACAGATTTGTTATGGAATGCCCGAATATGCAGATGTCAACTGTCAACAAATTATATCGACGAGAAATTGTTCAAAAATGTCCGTTTGTCGCTGGTTTGAAATATGGTGAAGATGTTGTTTTTTTACATCAATTTATGTATCAAGCTAAACAAGTGGCTCACGTGCCAGAACAATTATATTTTTACCGAGAACGAGAAGGTTCGGCCATACATACGCCTCTATGTCAAAAAATGATAGACGATGCCATTATTATTGTTCGTTCTTTGATAACATTTTTTGAAGATAAACATATGAATAAAAAAACGCAGGTCATACTTCATCAAAAACTGGCCAAACGGTTATTTAAGTTCTGCGTGCTGGAACCGAAACGCAAGGATGAGGTCCATTTGGAGCAGTGGTATGCCTATACCAGCCCCATTTTAAAACACTTAAAGGAACAAGGTATTTATAGGCCTCGCTTTTTAACCATTAAAAACCGTATTAAATCGTGGAATTTTTTGAAAGGAAAATAAAATGCCGAAAATATCTGTTATCATGCCTGTTTATAATACAGAGAAATATCTTGTAAAATGTTTGGATAGTCTTATTAATCAAACTTTTACAGATATAGAAATTATCTGTATTGATGATAAATCTAAAGATGATTCCGTATCAATTTTAAAACGCTATGCACAAAAAGATAACCGTATTAAAGTGTTACTAAATTCTGAGAATGTCGGGCAAGGTGTTACCAGAAATACAGGTATGTCTCAAGCTTTGGGAAAATACATATTTTTTATGGATTCAGATGACTATTTAAAACCGGATACACTTGAAAATATGTACATTTTAGCAGAAGCAAAACAAGCCGATTGGATTATTGGGAAAATAACTCCTTTTGCTGATACAACATCAGATAATTATCAACAAAAACGCGTTGAGGCACTAAAAAAATACCTATCATTTGATATACCAAACGATATTCAGGTTAATTTGAACAATATTGAAGATATTATTAACTTAGTACCGGTTACGCCGGCAAATTGTTTGTATAAAACCGAATTTATTCGTAACAATAATATTACTTTTATCAACAAAAAATGTCCCCATGAAGATGATGGATTTTTTATAAAAATAGTTTCTTGTCTGCCACATTTGATCGTTTATGATCAGTTGTGCTATTTTTACAGAGTTCATGGAACCTCAACAACAGCAGCTATGGCAAAAAATACAAAATCACAACAACAGTACAAAAAGATGGCTATGATTGATGCTCTTGATTTTGTCAGTTGCAAATCAGGATCGCTTCAAAAAGAAATAAAAAAAAGAATTATTCGCAATTGTGATTATTATTTCGGTTTTTCTTTTAAGATTCCTTTTTTGTTATTTGTAAAGTGGGGAACGAGCAATAAAACAATTAAAATACTACTCGTTCAATTGTTTCGGCAACAATATGAATATAAAGAAAGGAAAACTGTTATAAAACTTTTTGGTATTACAGTTTTTAGCAGAAAGGAAAAATAAATGAAAACTCCAAAGATATCGGTTATTATTCCGTGCTACAATGTTGAAAAATATTTAAAAGAATGTTTAGATAGTGTGTTAAATCAGACTTTTAAAGATTATGAGATCATCTGTATCGAAGATTGTTCAACAGATAATACAAAAATGATTTTAAAAGAGTATGCAGGAAAAATTCAGATCGTTGAAAATGAAAAAAATCAAGGGTTGGCTGTCTCAAGAAATATAGGTTTAAGTTACGCTAACGGTGAGTTTATTTATTTTTTGGATTCTGATGATACAATTTCTGAAGACTGTTTGAAAATTTTGTATGACAGAATATCGGAAGATAAGTCGGATATTGCTATGTCCCAGATTCAAGCGTATCCGGACAACAAACAGAATTCTTTTTGTATAAATCAAAGCAAGAGTTTAAATGATTGGCTTCGATTTCCTGTATTTGGGCGAAAAAAAATAATATCAAAAGAGGCGATAAACAGTTATCAATCATTACATTGCTGTGCTGTTAATAAATTGTATAAAAAAAGTTTTTTATCGGATAACACTATTACTTTTATTCATCAAAAATGTTTTCATGAAGATAACGGGTTTTGGTTAAAAGTATTATCTTGTGAACCAACAATAACAGGATTAGAGGATATTACTTATTTTTATCGTATCAGAAATAATTCCATATCAGATAAAATGGAAAATAATAAAAAGGAACATAATCGCCATACAATAGTATCCTTGGAAGATGCTCGAACATTTGTGAAAAAACGCAATATTGCCCTAGATGATTTTATTGCCTATGAAATTTATCAATTAAAAAAAGATCGCTTGTTTTCGTTTGTTTGGATAGGGTATGAAAAACATTTAAAAGTATTTTCTTTCCCTGTGTTTCGAATTAAATTAAATTTCAAAAAAGGAAAATACACATTAAAGATATTGGGCGTTTCTATTTTTAAATGGAGGAAAAAATGAAAAATCCGAAAATTTCTGTTATTATGTCTGTCTATAATACGCCAAAGGAATATTTATGCGAAGCTATAGAAAGTATTTTAAATCAAACCTTTCAAGATTTTGAATTTTTGATTGTTGATGATGGTTCTGTGCAATTGCATGTAAAAGAAACTATTTTATCGTATAAAGACGAACACATTAGGTATTTGTATAAGGATAATTCCGGTCTTGCTGATAGTTTAAATTTTGCTGTTTCTCAGGCAAAAGGTATGTATATTGCCCGAATGGATTCTGATGATATTTCTTTGCCTGAACGTTTTGAAAAACAAGTCGCTTTCCTAGATAATAATCCATCCATTTCTATTGTTGGTTCTTGGATTGAAATTTTTCCCGAAACAAAAGTGTGGCACACAATGCCGGAACCAAAATTATTGGATTTTGTTCTGGGGAATCAACTAGCACATCCAGCTGTTATGTGGCGCAAAAAAGATTTTGAAGAAAAAGGCTTAAAATATGATAAGAATTTAGTTTGCTCACAAGATTATGATTTATGGAGCCGAGTTTCAATGGCAGGATTAAAAAGTGTCAACTTACAGGAGATTCTGTTAAAATATCGCTCACATCCTAACAATATTTCGCATACAAAACGGGACAAACAAGCAAAAATTGCAGCTGATATTAAAGCAACCTTATTAGAGTTTTTAACGTGTGATCATACCATGCAGGAAAAACTAAAAGTATTTATCCGCGAAAGTTCAGGTATGAATTCAACAAGTAAATGGTTACTGTTTCACTGTATCCCATTTTTAACAATAAAAAGGAAATTTAATAAAATAAATGTGAAACTTTTGAACTTCATCCCATTGTTTAAAATAAAGGAGAAAAAATGAACTATTTAATTACAGGCGGGGCTGGCTTTATTGGGTCTAATTTAGCCGATAAATTACTGGCCGATGGTCATGATATTGTGGTAGTAGATAACTTTAATGATTATTATGATGTAGCAATAAAAGAATCCAATGTAGCACAACATAAAAACAATCCGAATTATAAATTGTATCGGGCTGATATTGAAAATGAAAAAACGTTAAGGCCTATCTTTAAAAAGCATCAATTTGATGCGGTGATTCACTTGGCGGCCCGTGCAGGTGTGCGTCCCAGTTTAGAACGCCCCATGGATTATGTTAAAACAAATATTTTAGGAACAGTCAATATTTTAGAAAACATGCGTGAATCTGGTGTTAAAAAATTGGTAATCGCCTCATCTTCTTCTGTTTATGGTAATTGTAAAGAAAAAGAATTTTCAGAAGACTTAAAAGTCACAGAACCGATTTCACCTTATGCAGCAACAAAATCGGCCTGTGAACAACTATGTTATACATGGCATCATTTGTATGACTTGGATGTTGTTGCTTTGCGCTTTTTTACGGTTTATGGTCCGCGTCAAAGACCGGATTTAGCCATTCACAAATTCACTAAAAAAATTGAAGCCGGAGAACCCATTCAAATGTATGGGGATGGTTCCACCAAACGCGATTATACCTATATTGATGATATTGTGGCTGGCATTACAGGTGCTATCAACTATAATAAAACAGGTTATGAAATTATCAATTTAGGTGGTGGTGAACCAATTACGCTGAAACGTATGATTGAAACGATTGAAACAACTGTTGGGAAAAAAGCCATTATTGAACAAAAACCGATGCAACCGGGGGATGTGGATAAAACAGTTTGCGATTGGTCCAAAGCACATAAACTTTTAAAATATACCCCAAAAACAACCTTTGAACAAGGGATTCAAAAATTTATTGAATGGAGTCATCAACGATGAAAATTTTTCAAAAAATTAAAAAGGATAATGGTCGTCGTCAGATTTATTTCTGCGGGGTGAAAATATTTAGCTATAAAAAGAAAAAAGCTCTTTCTAAATATGATTTAGTATATGCAAAACGTTTTAATGGGTTAGCTGAAACAGAAATACGTTTTTGTTTGGAACAGCAATTTAAGGAACGGGTAGGGTATCCTTTAAACTTAGACAACCCAAAAACATTTAATGAAAAATTACAGTGGTTAAAATTATATTATCATAAGCACCCAAACCCTTTATTGACAAAATGTGCCGATAAAGTGGCTGTACGGGAATATATCAAAGAAAAAATTGGGGAAAAATATCTCGTTCCTTGTTTGGGTGTTTGGGATAATCCTGATCAGATTGATTTTGATAAACTGCCTAATCAATTTGTCTTGAAAGTGAATTGGGGAAGTGGTCAAAATATTATTGTGAAGGATAAGTCCAAGTTAGATGTGGACGAAGCAAAAGAAAAACTCCGTCATTGGATGCAACCAGAAAACAATAATTATTTTGGTTCTTTTGAGTGGGTTTATAAAGATATTCAACCCAAAGTTATTGCGGAAGAATACTTGGATTTTGAAACTGATTTATTAGATTATAAAATTATGTGTTATAACGGTGTCCCAAAAAATTTATTTGTATGTTCTGAAAGAGATATTGATTTAAAAGTAACCTTTTTTGATTTAAAATGGCAGCGTTTACCTTTTACACGAAAATTTTCTGCCTCAGATAAACAAATTAATTGTCCAGCATCTTTTGATAAAATGTTAAAAATTGCAAATATCTTATCAGTTCCTTTTCCTTTTGTTCGCATTGATTTTTTTCATCATGATGATAAACTATACATAGGAGAATTAACTTTTTATCCTGGCAATGGCATGGAACAATTTACTCCACTTGAATGGGATAGAAAATTAGGGGATTTGCTGATTCTCCCTGAAAAAAAAGACTAAATTGTTAGGAAATTTAAAGATGAAAGTTGTTAAATTAATGGGTGGATTAGGCAATCAAATGTTTCAATATGCATTTGGTCAAGCTTTGGGTAAACATACTTATTATGACACTTCGTGGTTTAATAATGTCAGAAACTCACAGAACGTAACCATTAGAGAATATGAATTAGATTTTTTTAAGTGTACCCCTAAAATTATTTCTGAAAAGGAAATAAAAAAGCAAAAAACAAATCCATTGTTCAAAATACTGGGGATAAAAAATAATCTCCCTGATATTCACGAAGCGAAATATAATATTTATGAGCCAGAACTTTTGAAACATAAAGAAGGAATTTTTGAAGGATATTTTCAAGCAGCACAATACTATATGGACATTCGCCCTCAGTTACTTAAAGACTTTGTGCCGTGCCAAAAGCCAAACGAAATGAATGGGCAACTTTTAAAAAATATTCAGTCTGCCAATTCTATTTCAATTCACGTTCGTCGAGGCGATTATATCCAATTACAAAATACGCATGGGCTTTGCGATTTAGATTACTATAAAAAAGCAGTGCGTCTTATTAAAGAAAAAGTTAAAAATCCACACTTTTTCCTATTTTCAGATGATATTCCTTGGGTGACGAAAAATTTAAAAATTGATGGTCCGTTCACCATTGTGGATAATAATAAAGGGCGAGAAGGTGCGTGGGATATGTGGCTGATGAAACACTGTAAACATAATATCATTGCAAACAGCAGTTTTTCATGGTGGGGAGCATGGCTCAATGAAAATCCGGACAAGATTGTTATTGCCCCTAAACAATGGTTTGTAAAAGGAAAAACAGATATTGTCCCTGATGATTGGGAAAGGATATAAAATGAATATATTTAAAAAAGTAAAGAAACAAAATGGTCGTCGCCAGATTTATTTCTGTGGCATTAAAGTGTTTAGCTATAAAAGAAACAGAAAAAAAGAAAGTGGAACAATTTCAAAAAGTGCCGTATTTAAAATACATGGAAAAATTCAAATAGCTTCTTCAGCTGAAATTAAGGAAGGGGTTATATTGCAAAATGGCTCAGGTCAAATTATAAAAATAGGTAATTATACCCAGCTTAACCCTTATGTAGTATTATATGGTGGAAATATTTCGATTGCGGATAATTGTATGATTGGACCACATGTTATGATTGTCACTGCAGATCACGATTTTATCCAAACAGAAAAACCTATGCGTTTTGCGGGAAGTATTAACTCTGGAGACTTAGAGATTCAGGAAGATGTGTGGATTGGGGCTAATGCTACAATTTGCTCTGGTTGTCATAAAATTGGAAAAGGGGCTGTTATCGGTGCAAACAGTGTTGTTAAAAATGACATCCCAGACTACGCTGTTTCGGTTGGTATACCCGCGAAAGTAATAAAATACAGAAAATAAAATACCCGCCACAAAAGTGGCGGGTTTTTTGTGTTATTCTTTCGGATATTTAGCTTTAATTTCGGTTATTTTGTCTTGCCACAGGTTTGTGTCATTCACTGTATCCCAATAAATCATATCTAATTGATCACCGATAGGTGGATATTCGGCTAATCGTTTTTCAGCATATGTTTTTTCGGGTTCTTCCGGGGCATATCCTGCAACGTACCAAGCACCATTATAGGATTGTTCAACCTCCATTTGTATCATTCCGATAGATTGATAATAATTGGTATCGTTTCCAATCCCTACATCGCATTGTTTTGTATTATCGTTGATTATTTTTGCATATTTAAGCATTTTTAAACTCCTTTACATGGATAAAAAATCATCAAGGCATTTGCCTTAGCCGTTTGATAATAATAAATACCTTTTGGACAAGGAACAATAGTTCTGCATGATAAAGAACTTGAACTATCTAAATAACATCCGGCAACATCAATTCCTTTTGTGTAGTCTGTTAATTCTGTATCACTAAAATATATGTGTAATGGTGCTTTTTGAGTGTTTCCTTGTCCCGAGGCAACAATCCAACCATCTGTTTCAGCTTGATAGGGGGTGTCTACGGACTTTGTAACGCCTCTGTTAAAATCCGGCATACCGAAAGATGTGATGCGTGTTTTCCCTGTCTCGCTTAAATTATCCATATCTTTGTTGGCTTTGGATGCAAGGGTGGAAACAGCCTCGTTGGCTTTTTCGCTAGCAATATCTGCCTTTGCTGTGGCAATATCCGCTTTGTCCGAGGCAATTTCTGCTTGCGTGGTTGCTTCGGTGCTGGCATTTTCGGCACTTTCCTTATACGCTCGCAAAGTACTTTCCAATTCGTTGATTTTAACGACTGAGTTTTCCAAATTCGTGCCGTCACTATTCCACACAATCGCTTTGCCGGCCGATGGCGTTGGCAAAGTCAAATCCACATTTGTGTCGGTGGCATACGGCGGTAATATCATAGACCGATTAATGCTGTCGGCGACTTGTTGCAAGCACGCCGTTTGATAATCAAACTCATCATTAAGAGTGTCGGCTCGTAAAGCCCCACCCTCTTGAAAGTCCGTTGTCCGTTCTATGCTGAGATCTCTGGTAATCGTGATAATAGTACCGTTTGTTGGAGGCGTCATAAAGGTAATACTGCCTCCGTTGGTATTTTTGACGCCTGAAACGGTATATGTCTCGGGCGTTTGCAATATATCATTTAAATATACTTGAATATCCGTATTCGTAAAAATGACAAACGGAAACTCGTATGTTATGAGCGTCCCATCTGCCACATACTGAATACGGGGTTTAACTCCATGAAGTTTTATATGTGACATAATTAAGTTCCTTATAAAAAATTAAAAGGGTTTGGACGTATCCAAACCCTCATAAAATAGACTAATCATTTTAGTTAACAAAAAAGCACAAGATACACTTGTGCCTGTTAACTAATTAGGAATATAACACACTTTTATTCAAAAGTCAAGGAAAATATTCATAAATATTATTATTTTTCAAATAGTTATATTAAGATATAGTTATTTTATATTTTAATATAAAAATAAACAAATTTGTTTTAAGGGTTAACGCTTCAAAAAGGTTCCCACCACCGACCAGAGGTTGGGG
>JAEIGA010018309.1_pt1 | contig 10665 bp, 10 predicted proteins | sample 9270691 | NCBI WGS metagenome assembly JAEIGA01 (sample SAMN17057246, study PRJNA624740) | gut metagenome | biome: biome; isolation source: fecal sample | host: Bos grunniens | place: China: Xizang | collected 2019 | reverse complement strand
TTAGTACTCTCTAACTTTATCATTTCATTGATTAAGAACCTTATACCAGATATGGTGCGTATACCATCGTTTATCGTTGTTATAGCGTCGCTCGTGACAATACTTCAGATGATTATCAAAGCATATCTGCCAGAAATAGACAAGTCACTCGGTCTTTTCATTCCACTCATTGTTGTTAACTGTATCATTCTAGGTCGTGCAGAAGCATTTGCTGCTAAGAATGGCCCTATTTCATCAATCTTTGATGGTATCGGAATGGGACTTGGTTTTACTTTGGGTTTGACATTACTTGGTGGTGCTCGTGAAATTCTCGGCACAGGAGCTATCTTCGGTTGCAACTTGTATGCAGAAGATTTCGGTATGCTCATGTTCGTCCTTGCACCAGGAGCTTTCCTTGTACTTGGTTACCTTATTGCATTAGTTAATAAAATTAAGAAATAATAGAGTATGGAATATATATTGATATTTATTACTGCAGTATTCGTAAACAACGTTGTACTTGCCCAATTCCTCGGAATATGTCCATTCCTTGGAGTTTCAAAGAAAATATCAACTGCTGCAGGTATGGGTGCCGCAGTAACTTTCGTGCTGACGCTTGCCACACTTGTGACTTACCTTGTACAGAAGTATATACTTGACGCCTATGGTCTTGCCTACTTGCAGACAATTGCATTTATTCTGATTATTGCAGCTTTGGTACAGATGGTAGAAATTATTCTTAAAAAAGTTTCCCCTTCGCTCTATCAAGCATTGGGTGTGTTCCTTCCATTGATTACGACAAACTGCTGTATTCTTGGTGTTGCTATTCTTGTGATTCAGAAAGACTACGATTTACTTCAAGGAATTATTTATGCAATGTCAACAGCTATAGGTTTCGCCCTTGCAATGATTGTTTTTGCAGGATTACGCGAACAGCTTTCTATGGTTAAACTCCCTAAGGCTATGGACGGAATGCCTATAGCCCTCGTTACAGCAGGTCTTCTTGCTATGGCATTCATGGGATTTAGTGGCGTTGACGGCGGTTTGAGCAAACTTTTCGGACTATAATCGAAAACACTTATATCTAAATGAAAATAGAGTCGCATTGCGGCTCTATTTTTATTTAGACATCATACATTATTATTTCCATATTTATCTATATGTATCTTGGTTTTATTTAGTTGTGACGGAAAAAAGTTTTTGATAACTTGAACTTTATGCGTAACTTTGCAACTAAAATATCAAGTAATGAAAAAGATATCATCAATAATACTTGTCCTGTTGGTTTTAATTGTAACTTCATGTAATAGTTACAACACTCTTTTAAAGTCTACTGATTACGCATATAAATATGAAGCAGCAAAAGAGTACTTTTCTTGCGGACAATACATCAAATCAGCACAATTATTAGAAGAACTTATAATGATTCTTAAAGGTTCTGACAAAGAGCAGGAATCATTATTTATGCTTGCAATGTGTTATTATAATGTGGATGATTACGAAACATCTTGTTTATACCTTGAAAGATATTACAAGTCTTATCCTAAAGGAGAATACGCAGAATTGTCCAGATTTTATGCAGGTAAAGCATCATATTTACAATCGCCAGACCCTCGTCTTGATCAAACGCCTACAATGTCTGCAATCAACCAACTCCAAGAGTTTTTGGATTTATACCCCTATTCATCAAGACGAGATGAAGCAAACGACATGATTTTCCAGCTACAAGACAGACTAGTTCAAAAAGAATATAATTCCGCAAAATTATACTATAATCTTGGCAGTTATACTGGAAATTGCACTAATGGGGGTAGTAATTACGAAGCATGTATCATAACTGCTGAAAATGCACTTCGTACATATCCATATACAAATCTCCGTGAAGATTTGTACATGATGATATTAAGAGCAAAATATCAGTTAGCCAGCAGAAGTGTTGATACAAAACTTGAAGAGCGTTTCAGAGAAACAATAGACGAATATTATGGATTTCGAAACGAGTTTCCAGAAAGCAAATATATAAAGGAAGCCAACAAGATATTTGAAGACTCAAACAAGCACATAAAAAAGGATTAATTCGTAAACAATTTAATAACATACAATTATGGACTACAAAAAGACAAATGCACCAACAAACACAGAAACACGTAATTTGATGGACCTCTGTAAGGATACAAACAATGTATACGAGAGCATTGCTGTAATCGGAAAGCGTTCAAATCAGATTTCTGCAAATATGAAGGAAGAGTTGTCAAAGAAACTTCAAGAATTCGGAAATTCAAGCGATAATCTTGAAGAAATCTTCGAGAACGACGAGCAGATTCAGATTTCAAGATACTATGAGCGTTTGCCTAAACCAACACTCATCGCAACACAAGAATTCCTTGAAGATAAAATCTACTACAGAAACCCATCAAAAGACACAAGCGATCGTCTTTTATAAGAACACTTAATACATTAAGGATATGATACAGAGAATACAAAGCATATATTTATTCATTGTATGTGTTATGTCTATTGTTGCATTGTTCTGCAACATCGGTTCATACAATTGTGATGGCATAACAGTTGCTAATTTAACGAACTTCAATTTTAGCACATACGAAGGATTCAAGAGTTTCCATAGCGCAGGTCCATGGGCATTAGGTGTTTTGCTTATTGTCGTATCATTTCTCTCTTTATTCAGCATAATGTTATATACAAAGAGAATGCGTCAGTTGAGATTGACTATTATGAGTTCAATCCTGCTTGTAGGTTACATTTTAACCTACGCATTCTTTGTGTATGTATACCATGAAAAGTTGGTACTTTTCTCTCCCAATGAGGATATTTCATTTCGTCTATCCATTATGGGATGTATGCCAGCAATTTCCTTAATACTGAATATTCTTGCCATACACGGAATAAGAAAAGATGAAGCACTTGTAAGATCACTAGACAGAATCAGATAGACAGTATATTCATGACACTGCAACAACTTACACTGCTTAATTACAAGAACATTGAAGAAGCCGAACTAACATTTTCTCCCAAGATAAACTGTCTTATCGGACAAAATGGTGAAGGAAAAACAAATCTGCTTGATGCCATACATTTTCTTTCATTCACCAAAAGTGCATTCAATTCCATTGACTCACAAATTGTACGTCACGAGCAAGCCTACATGATGCTAAAGGGTGTTTACGAGAGTAGTGGTGAAACTGAAGAAATATCTTGTGCGCTTCAAGTAGGCAAAAGAAAAAGCTTCCGCAGAAACGGTAAAGAATATAAAAAATTCTCAGAACATATTGGTCTAATTCCTCTCATCATGATTTCGCCTTCAGATAGCGAACTCATTATTGGAGGCAGTGAAAATAGACGTCGATTTATCGACATGACTATTTCACAGTTCAATCCTATATATATGTCCTGTCTGGCACGCTATACAAAGGCTCTTCAGCAAAAGAACATAATGCTCAAAGCGGAAGAAGAACCTAATGCAGAAGTAATATCAATGTATGAGGAAATAATGGCGGAAACAGGAGAATATATTTTCCAAGAACGCGATAAATTCATCAACGATTTCATCCCTTTCTTCCAGAAATATTATTCGTTCATATCAGGAAATCACGAAAACGTAAACATTAAATACACAAGTCACTGCCAGCGCGGTCCATTATTGTCTACTATCCAAAACAATCGATATAAGGAACGAATTGTCGGATACTCACTTTATGGTGTCCACAAAGATGACTTGGAAATGCTCATAGACACATACCCCATAAAGCGCGAAGGGTCACAAGGTCAAAACAAAACGTATCTTATAGCACTCAAACTTGCTCAATTCGAATTCATTAGAAAAAGCAATAAAAGCAATATACCAATCTTGCTGCTTGACGACATCTTCGACAAGCTTGATGCAACTCGAGTAAGCAATATCATCAATCTTGTATCAAAGGAGTCATTCGGACAGATATTTATAACAGATACAAATAGAGAGCATCTTGATGTGATATTACAACAAACAACCAATACAAACTATAAGATATACAAAGTTTCTAATGGTGTATTTACCGAAGACTAAAATGACTTTAAACTTTTTATTATGAGACAGAGCAAGTCTGAAAAACTTTGTGATGTGGTTAACCAAATTTTACGTCTAAACGGTCTGGAAACTCCGCTCAACCAACACAGAGTAATAGAAGTTTGGAAAAACAATATAGGAAAAAGCTTTGAAAAATATACGGAAAATGTATTCATAAAGAATCAAACGCTATACATTAAGTTGAATTCCTCTGTAGTAAGGAATGAGCTTTCCATGCACTCTAAGACATTAACTAACAGACTCAATATGGAGGTTAATGCGCAAGTCATAACAAATATAATTTTCATCTAACATATTATTATTACAAGTTAATAAACAGTGTATTATCCTTTATTGATACACATTTTTACAAATCTGCATCAAGATGATATATCCGTCAAACTACGAAGATAAGATAGGTTTTGCATCCATACGAAATATACTCTCAGAAATATGCTTGTGCACATTGGGGCAACAGAAAATTGCAGAAATGAAATTTTCAACAAATCACAAGTACATAGTGTATAGGATGAAGCAAACAATGGAGTTTGTACGTATACTTGATTCTGAAGATTTTCCCGAGCACAACTTTATAGATATGCGCGCCCCTCTCAAGCGCATTAATATTGAAAACACCTTCCTTGAAGTCAATGAACTTTCAGACCTGCAAAAATCTCTTTCAAGCATTGGAATGATGATTTCATATCTGAATCGAATTGAAGAGAAAACAGAAACATACAAATACCCTACCCTTCAAACCCTTACAGAAAATACCCACCAGTTCCAACATATCATTGACGCTATAGGGCGCATATTAGATAAATTCGGTAATATCAAAGACTCTGCATCACCAGATCTTGCACGCATACGCAGAGAGCTTTCATACACCGCCGGAAGCATTTCACGTTCATTGAATTCAATTCTTCGACAAGCACAGAATGACGGACTCATAGACAAAGATCTGTCACCTACAATACGAGATGGCCGTCTTGTTCTTCCTGTATCACCTTCTATGAAGAGAAGAATTAAGGGTATTATACACGATGAATCAGATACAGGTAAAACTGTCTACATAGAACCATCCGAAGTCGTTGAGGCAAATAACAAAATAAGAGAGTTAGAGGCAGACGAAAGACGTGAAATCCAGCGGATATTACTTGAAATAACTAATAAAATACGTCCAGAAGTACACGACATAGAACAGAATTTTGAGTTCTTGGCCGAAATAGACTTCACTCGTGCAAAGGCAAAGTTTGCTATTAACACAAAATCCATACAACCTGAAATTTTCACAAAACCGGAAATTGATTGGAGCATTGCCATACATCCGTTACTCGAAAAGTCATTAAAAAAGAACGGAAAATCAGTAGTTCCACTTGACATTAAACTATCAAGCAAAAACCGTATTCTTTTAATATCAGGACCCAATGCTGGAGGTAAATCTGTATGTCTCAAAACTGTAGGATTGCTACAATACATGTTGCAATGCGGTATGCCAATACCTGTAGCGCCAAGCAGTACGGCTGGAATTTTCAGAAGCATCTTTATAGACATTGGCGATGAACAAAGTCTTGAGGATGATCTATCTACATATTCTTCACATCTATTAAACATGAAAAACATGATGAAAGGATGTGATGGCAATAGTCTAATCCTCATTGATGAATTCGGAGGTGGCACTGAACCACAAATAGGTGGTGCAATAGCAGAGGCTATACTTAAAAGATTCAACACAACAGGTTCTTATGGCATAATTACTACGCACTACCAGAACCTTAAGGAATATGCACAAAATACACCTGGCATAATCAATGGCGCAATGCTATACGACCGCCAAAATATGCAGCCATTATTCCAACTACGCATTGGTAATCCTGGCAGTTCTTTTGCCATTGAAATTGCACGCAAAACTGGCATACCTGAAGAAGTTATTGCAGATGCTACAGAAATTGTAGGCAAAGATTATATCAGCGCCGACAAATACCTACAAGATATTTTACGCGACAAGAAATATTGGGAGAAAAAACGCGAAAGCGTACACAAGCAGGAAAAGATTATGAATCAGATTATTTCCCAACACGAAACGGAAATACAAACCCTGCACGAAGAACGCAAAAAAATACTGACCAAAGCAAAAGAGGAAGCGCAACAACTAATTAAGGATTCTAATGCAAAAATAGAACGTACAATCAAGGAAATTAAGGAAGCGCAAGCCGAAAAAGAATCCACAAAATTCATACGCCAATCCCTCAACGAATTCAAAGAGTCAATTGAGAGTCAGAATGACGCCGTAATGGAAGATAAAATCCAAAGGCAGATGAACAAGATTCTCGCACGTAAGGAGAGAATACGCAATAAAAACAAGCAAGAAAAGACTGTTCATCAAACAGACAAAGGAGAAACTTCTGCAAAGTCCATAGCTAAGCATACTCATCCTGAAACATCTTTTGTTGCAGGAGACTATGTACGCATCAAAGGGCAGAACACAGTTGGACAAATAAAGCAAATAAACAACAAGCAGGCTCAAGTAACTTTCGGAATGATTATAACGAACATAAAGATTAGTCAACTTGAACATGCCGAAAAACCAGAGATTCAAAAAAGAGCAAGTACATTCGTAACTAAAATCACCCAGGACGACATCCGCGAAAGAAAACTAAATTTCAAGCAAGATATTGATGTGCGCGGCATGAGAGCTGATGAAGCGATACAAGCCATAACATATTTCATTGACGATGCCATCGTTGCTAATGTGTCACCAGTTAGAATACTTCATGGTACAGGGTCAGGTATATTACGTACAATACTCCGCCAACACTTGAGTACTATAAGTGGTGTGAAAAGTTTCCGAGACGAACACGTAGACTTTGGTGGCGCAGGAATCACAATTGTTAATCTTGACTAACACCAAGTTTTAGTACTTTGTCTACGCACGCTGGTATTTCCTCCATATAGTGTGTTACTACTATTAGAGTTTTTCCCTTGCGTTTTGCAAAAGTTTCAATAACATCCAATACTCGTCTGCTATTCATTGGGTCAAGCCCATGAAGAGGTTCGTCAAGAATCAAAAGAGCTGGGTCTTTAACGAATGCTCTTGCCAGCAGCACCAGACGTTGTTCGCCACTTGATAATTGCAAAAACGAGGTGTTGGCCAAATGCTTTATGCCAAAGACGTTCATCCAAAAATGGCAAACATCCATATGCTCAGGTTTAGGGCGCATATAAAGACCTATCGAGTCGGACAAGCCTGAAGCAACAATGTCAACTGCAGGAATATCTCTATAATACGAACGATGCAACTCTGGACTAACATAACCAATATGGCGTTTTATATCCCAAATGCTCTCGCCTGTTCCCCTCACTTTATCAAACAAAATTATTTGATTGGCATATGACTGAAGGTTGTCGGCACACACAATGCTCAACAATGTAGACTTTCCACTACCATTCCGACCTGTCAATGCCCACTTTTCACCACCTTTAATTGTAAAATTCAATTTATCTAAAATAGTACGTTTTCCGTACCTTATAGAAACATCCTTAAAGTCAATAGCTACATTGCAGTCTGATAAATAGTTTGGTGGCAAATCTATTATCGATTGCATCATGGAATCTAAAATAACATGTTCAGGAATATTGGGTTTAACTTTCATATATTCACTGAAAGTCATTTTTTTTCCAACAGTCTTCTCTGATATCTCAACTACATGGGTAACAAACGACGGTATTTCTGATGGTCGCGACAAGACAAGCATAACTTGAATGCCGATTTCCTTAATAAGAATTTCAAATAATTTGACAAACTGATTACGAGCAACAACATCCAAACCAATAAACGGATTGTCAATAATTATCAAGCGAGGATTAGAAAGCAACGAACGAGTAAGATGAAATTTTCTAAGTTCTCCGCTACTCAAGTGCGTCAACTTTTGTTCTATTATCTTATTAATTCCAAAAGCTTCATAAAGCAAACCACGCATTCTTTCTCGTTCCGCATTACGCCTTTGTTTTTCCTCTTCAGAAACTGAACTTATAATTTTATCAGAATGTTGAACTATATTGAAAGTTTCTTCAAGCGCATCACCTACAATGGGTGAACCATCCTCCTCATGAGTATTCCATCTTAACTGGTAATATTGATTATCATCACCTGTTCCGTAGGTATCTTTAAAGGATATGTATTTTAGATTATCGCTTAACATCCTTGAACCGAACTCACCAAAATCATACTTTACACCTTCACCTAATATAGGATGTTTGCCTGTAAGAATGTCAACAAATAAATTTTTGCCAGCACCGTTTTCTCCAATTATTGCTAATTGTTCATGCTCGCACAAATAAAAATCAACAGGTTTATTCATTCTGTATGCAGGATGGCGAGTAACACCATTTGAAATCTCTATAACCATAATCTAGCTTAATTTCTTAGCGAAGCGATAATTCCATTTAACGCCACAACTACATATGAGTTGAGCGAAGCAAAACACATAATTTAAAATCATGCAAAGTTATAAAAAAATGACAAAAGTTTTATTGTGTGATAAATAATGATTTACTTTGCACAAAGTTTAAGAGAACAAACGTTCCTCACGTAAAATTTAAAGATGAAAATAATAAATACGGTTAACGAACTTAAGTTCGTACTTAACAATTATCGGGCTGAAAATAAAACTATTGGGCTTGTTCCTACAATGGGGGCCCTTCACGAAGGACACATATCTCTTGTGCAAAGAAGTGTTGAGGAAAATGACGTGACAGTTGTCAGCATATTTGTCAATCCCACACAATTTAACGACAAAAAAGACCTGGAAAAATATCCGAGAACGTTAGATGCTGACTGCGCCCTTCTTGAAGCAAACAACACAACAATTGTGTTTGCTCCTACAGTTCAAGAGGTCTATCCAGAACCAGACACACGTACATTCAGTTATCCACCGACAGACACTGTTATGGAAGGAGCGTTTCGTCCAGGACATTTCAACGGAGTATGCCAGATTGTAAGCAAACTTTTCATGTATGTTGAACCTCATAAAGCATATTTCGGAGAAAAAGACTTCCAACAGATTGCCGTAATCAAGGCTATGGTCAACGACCTTAAATTCCCACTTCAAATTTGTCCTTGTCCAATAGTACGCGAAAAAGACGGATTGGCGCTTAGCAGCAGAAACACACTCCTTTCCGATGAAGAACGCCACATTGCGCTCAACATATCACGCACTCTCTTTGCCAGTCTCGACTATGCCAAGTCACATACTCTCGAAGAAACTAAGACATGGGTTATAAACTCTATCGACGCCATTGAAGGACTTAGAGTTGAATATTACGAAATCGTAGATGGTAACACACTTGGCAGTCTTAATGAGTGGACTGATAGCGACTACATCGTGGGTTGTATAACAGTATTCTGCGGTTCCATACCTGTACGTCTTATTGACAACATTAAATATAAAGGCTAAAAACACCAAGCATTATGATGATTGAAGTAATGAAATCAAAGTTACATTGTGTAAAAGTAACAGAATCCAACCTCAATTACATGGGTAGCATAACTATTGATGAAGACCTCATGGATGCTGCCAATCTCATTGCTGGCGAAAAAGTTCAAGTTGTCGACAATAATAATGGCGAACGCTTTGAAACATACATTATCAAAGGCGAACGAGGTTCTGGATGCATCTGCTTAAATGGGGCTGCAGCAAGAAAAGTACAAGTAGGCGACATTATTATAATAATCTCCTATGCACAGATGGACTTCGAAGAAGCAAAAACATTCACCCCTTCAGTAGTCTTTCCTGATTCTTCAACAAACAAACTTCCCCAATAGATACAAGGTAAGTTTTATTATACCGAATCAAAAAGAAATATTTTGATTCGGTTTCTCTAATTTTGCTCTATCAGTCAGAGGAGTGAAATTATGTTTTTCATACTTGATTCCTCTATTCACACGTGCAGTACCCCACCTTTGCCATGTATGGATTGATTATGTAGCAGAATCTTCAATGGCGTGCCTATATGCCCGTCAAACAAGAATGCGCAAAACATTATAAAGTAAACAAAAATCCGCAGATTATCATCAAAACAAGAAAGCGTGACAGCGTGACAAGCGTGACACCACCTGTTTTGATTTTTTTCACCCTCGCAGAAGAATAATAATTTGTTAACTACTTAATAATCAATATATTATATATAATATAATAATTAAATATTAATTAAATAGCATAAAAAACACCCTATTTTTAAGCAAAAATCACCCACTTTTCACACTTTTTTGCCCTCAAACCGACACTTTTGCCTAAGAAAACACACCTAACACCCCTACAGGACGGACATCCACAAAAAATAAAAAAAATACAAATACGCGGTGTCACGCGTGTCACGCTGTCACGCTTTACACCGCCATACTCCTTAACCCCTCACAATTGGGCGAGCGGACCCCGCCCCTACTCCTCAACTTTTACTTTTTACTTTTCAATCCACCTCGGTCGTGATGAATCTCCACCGCCCTCGAAACACATCTCCACTGCGGTCATAATACATCACCACCGCCCTCACGACACATCACCACCGCAATCGTGGTCTATGAATATTTAGAATCTGTTCGATGCAGAAAATTAATGTGATTT
>JAEIGA010018308.1_pt1 | contig 10665 bp, 5 predicted proteins | sample 9270691 | NCBI WGS metagenome assembly JAEIGA01 (sample SAMN17057246, study PRJNA624740) | gut metagenome | biome: biome; isolation source: fecal sample | host: Bos grunniens | place: China: Xizang | collected 2019 | reverse complement strand
AAGTGTAAATACAATATCATTTTCCTCAAACATGATCTGCGCAACTTCGTCGAAGGATTTATCTGCTAATACTCCCATGATATACACGATTTTCCTACCTGTAAAGTAGATATTCAAACTTTCCTTCAACCGTCTTGCCGCAGGAGGATTGTGTGCCCCATCCAAAAAGAATGCCGGCCCTGAACCGATCCGTTCAAAACGTCCCGGCCAGACTACGCTTCGCAATCCCTGAACGATGGTGCGCTGTGTCACATTCGGATACTCCTTTTGCAAAATCCGGAGTACCTCGATCGCATTGACTGCATTGTCCACCTGAAAGCGTCCGCCAAGGCCAATCTCATATTCCTCATCTTCATAGAGAAAACGGTTTTCCGTTGGTGCTCCCATAAGGATCCGTGCTTTGCTTCCGTCCGCAATGGTAAGCGGGCTGTTCTTTTTTTTGCAATACTCGCGCAATACAGCAAGCACTTCTTCATCCTGGTTTTGCGTTACAACAGGGCAGTTCTCTTTTATGATTCCTGCTTTCTTTTCGGCGATCTCCGTAAGCGAGCCGCCCAGATACTGCATATGATCCATGCCGATCGCTGTCAGGACACTGACCAGAGGCTTTTGGATCAGATTTGTCGCATCTTCGATGCCGCCCATACCAACTTCAACTACGGCCAGATCTACTTTTTTCCGATCAAACCACAAAAAGGCTGCCCCCGCCTCTACTTCAAACTTCGTAGGATGAGGAAAGCCTTCTTTTGTAATGGAAAGGCAAGCATTGCGGACATCAGTAAAAATGTCCGCAAGCTCTTCTTTTGTGATCAGATTTCCGTCGATCTGAAAAATCTCTTCATAGCAAAACACATCCGGCGTCGCAAAATGCCCGGTCTGATAGCCCGCCTTCGTCATAACAGACGCGATCATCTTCCCGACAGCGCCTTTGCCGTTTGTCCCTGCTATATGAACCAGATTCAGATGATCCTGCGGATCACCCAGTTTTGCGCAGAGGCGTCTGATGCTTGACAGTCCGGGAACGATCCCGTAATGCTTCGTTTCTTCTAAAAACGCCATTGCTTCCTGATAATTCATCTCTGTCTCCCGGATCACTCTCCATCTTCATCTGTTACACTGCTATCTTCCGCCTGCGGGAAATAAGCCGGTGCATGACCCTGCTTAGACATGCAGACCTCGATGTCTTCCCGGATCAGAGTTGCCAGTACTTTAGCACCGTCCGGATTCGGATGTTCTCTATCTCCCCAGAGCCATTCTTCCACATGTGGCTTGATCAGATCACACCAGTTGATGATCGTTAAGTTCGGATACTCCTCTGCCATATCTAAAAGCAGCTGGTTTGCCTCTTCTTCCCAAAGCACTGTACGTCCGAACAGGTTGACCCAGAAAATGCTGGTTTCAGAATCAAACACATCCAGCAGCTCCCGGACATCCTCTTCTGTCAGCGGGGCATTCGTTCCCAGAGAAATGACAACCGTTTTGTATAAATGACCATCATTGATCAGCTCCCTGGCAACCTCAGGTGTATCATAAAGCTGTCTTGACTGTACCGCGTCGATATAGCAATCCGGCAATTCTTCTTTGATCTGCGGAGAGGAATCCAGCATGATCGAATCACCGATCATCAACACCTCTGTATCTGATACTTCTGCCGCGTTTTCAAGCGATGCGTCGCCGTAAAGCAGATCTTCCTGTGCGAGCGGCTGTACCGTTGCTGCCGGAGTTGCAGGAGGTGTCGGCTGTGCCGTCTCCGGTGCTGCGCTGCTATCGTCGGTCTGCTGCTGGTTTTCCTGCAGCATCTGCTGGTTCTGCTCAAGTACCGCTGCCAGCTCATCTTTTTCCGCAAACTTTTCTTTTTCCGCTGTTGTAATACCGATCACGCCAAGCACCAGACAGAGTGCTGTCAGTGCTGCGGCAGCCAGCAAAACAATACGCTTCCATAAATCCATTACAAATACCTTTTCAGGAATCTTTCGCGCTAACAGTACACCGGTCAGCCAATGCAGCCACCATGCAAGGACAACGATGAGTATTGCTTCCAGGATTGGTCCTGCAGCCGTATTATCCCAACGCTTATACATGAACAGGAAGATGATCGGATACTGCCACAGATAGATTTCGTAACTATGCGCCCCGATCCAGACCAGCGGCTTTGCCTCTAGCCATTTCCCAAGCGACAGTCTTCTGTCCGTCACCAGCAACAGCAGGATCCCAAACAGCAATGTCATCAACAGCATGCCGCCGCGATATGTAAATCCGTACTGACCGTCCAAAAGCACATATGCGATCACAGTCACAACGATCATGACTGCAAACAGCGGAATGCCAACGATCTTTGCCACGCCTTTAGGCAGCCGGATCAGCAGATTTCTGTTTTGCGCAAATCCGATGATCGCGCCAAATGTAAGTGCATACATCCTGGTATCTGTACCATAGTATAATCTGGTCACATCATTGTCAGGACGATACATGATCGGTGTAATGACTGCAGAGACCACCGTCACGATCACCAGAAACAGAAATGCTGCTTTTGTACCCTTGATCCGCTCAAGCAACAGAAAGATCGCAAAGATCAAAGGCCAGACTACATAGTACTGAATCTCAATTGCCAGAAACCACATATGCGTAAAGGGAGATGCATTTGTGATCTTGGTAAAATAATCTGCGTTCTGGGCAATCTGCCACCAGTTATTATATCCGAAGACAATACTTAAGAATTCCGGACGGAATCCATCCAGAACATGACGCTCCAGAACGAAATAGATTCCTGCTGATACGACCAGTACGATCAGCAGTGCCGGATAGATTCTCTTTATTCGTTTTAAATAATAAGATGCAACACGATATGTTCCGCTGTTCTTTCCCCGTTCAGAGGTCACTGCCAGTAAGTACCCGGTAATGATGAAAAAAAGGGAGACTCCCAAGTAGCCTCCCTTTATTGTATACGGAAACATATGAAACAGTGTCACACCAATGATCGCAAGTGCACGAAGGCCATCTAATCCGTAGATGTGGTCACGCGTGCGCTTCGCCAAAGATGTCTCACTCAATTTCTCTGCCTCACATATGATATTTTTAGAAGTGGATCAGACCTGATGCGAACAGCGGTGCAAATACCAGTGAAACGATCGTCATCAGCTTGATCAGGATGTTGATGGACGGTCCTGATGTATCTTTGAACGGATCACCTACCGTATCACCAACGACAGCTGCCTTATGCGGCTCGCTACCCTTACCACCATGGTTACCACTCTCAATGTATTTCTTAGCATTGTCCCATGCGCCGCCGGCATTTGACATGAAGATTGCCAGCATAACACCTGTTGCAAGAGCACCGCCAAGCAGGCCGCCGAGTGCATCTGCGCCAAGTACGATACCTACAATGATCGGAGCAACGATTGCGATGATACCCGGAAGAAGCATCTCACGAAGAGCTGCCTGTGTTGAAATGGATACGCAGCGCTTGTGATCCGGCTTAACGGTTCCCTCAAGGATGCCCGGGTTCTCGCGGAACTGACGACGAACTTCCTCGATCATCTTATAAGCTGCCTTTGATACAGCTTCCATTGTGATGGATGTGAACAGGAACGGAAGCATCGCACCGATCAGAAGACCAACGATAACGGTCGGCTGAAGCAGAGAAATAACTTCCAGACCAACTGTCTGTGAATAGGTAACGAACAGTGACAGTGCTGTCAGTGCTGCAGAACCGATTGCAAAACCTTTACCGATTGCTGCTGTGGTGTTACCGATAGAATCAAGGTGGTCAGTGATGTCACGAACGCCTTCTTCCAGACCAGCCATCTCAGCGATACCGCCTGCGTTATCAGCGATCGGGCCATAAGTATCAACTGCAACGACGTTACCTGTGGTTGCCAGCATACCTACTGCAGCCAGAGCGATGCAATATACACCTGCTGCCGGGCTGATCGTGCTGCCGCATGCATATGCAACGATGATACCGATAACGATGAACAGGATCGGCAGGAATGTTGACTGCATACCGGTTGCGATACCGGAAATGATATTTGTAGCTGTACCGGTCTCAGACTGCTCTGCAATCTTCTTAACATGACGGTAATTGTCAGATGTGTACCACTCTGTGATACGTCCGATCAGGATACCTACAACCAGGCCGGCGATGATAGCGATCGACGGCATGAATGTGCCAAGGATCACCTTGCTCAGGATGATTGCCAGAACAACTGTAATGATATTTGCAATGTTTGTACCCATGTTCATGGACTTGTGCGGATCAACGCCTTCTTTACCACGTACAAGGAATACGCCAAGGATAGAAGCCAGGATGCCGATTGCCGCGATCAGAAGCGGGAACAGAGCACCTGCAACCGTTCCGCCGATATTCTCGCCGAATGCAAGGATACCAAGGGAAATTGCAGAAACGATAGAACCGCAGTAGGACTCATACAGGTCAGCGCCCATACCGGCAACGTCACCTACGTTATCACCTACGTTATCAGCGATAACAGCCGGGTTACGCGGATCATCTTCCGGGATACCTGCTTCTACTTTACCTACAAGGTCAGCACCTACGTCAGCAGCCTTGGTATAGATACCACCGCCGACACGGGCAAACAGAGCGATTGAAGAAGCACCTAAGCTGTATCCGAACAGAATGCCTGCATTTCCTGTGATGAAGTAAATCATGCTGGCGCCAAACAGACCCAGACCAACAACAGCCAGACCCATAACTGCGCCGCCGCGGAATGCTACAAGCAGTGCGCGGACCATACCATGGTCTTTTGCTGCTGCAGTGGTACGTACGTTAGCCAGTGTAGCTACGTTCATACCAAGATATCCGCACATTGTGGAGAAGAAAGCACCGATGATAAAGCAGATTGCCTCTCCCCAGCCGGCTGCCCATCCCTGGGTCGCGCCGATACCAAAACCGATCGCAAGGAATACAATGATAATGAAAATGATCAGAATCTTGTACTCAGAGAAAAGGAATGCCTGTGCACCCTCATGGATCGATTTTGCCAAATCCTTCATTGTGTCATTGCCGTCAGGCTGTTTTTTAACGAATCTTGCCAGTCCGATGGCACAAATTAAGGCGATAATGCCTATGACAGGAATTAACCAAATCATTTTAATTCTCCCTTCCAAATAGCTAGTTGCATAGTTTTTCTATATTTTATAGACCTCAAAATATGGTAAATGACAATGAAACGAATGTCAATAGATGCCTTGCCAAAAATACATCAATCTTTTTCACATTTTTTATCTATTTTTTATATTTTATCGCTTTACACCCTTTGCATCCCGATTGGAAATATGCAATTTATTCAAATGCACTTTCTTTCCTTTGATCGTCAATACCGGTGCATCCTCCGTTGTCAGGATATATGCTGCTTCCAGAGAATCGCCGTCGCCTAAGCGCATACCGCGTACGCCTGCCGCACCTTTTTTCTTCTCCGGAATGCCCATCGTACTGATCCGAAGGAAGAAGTTTTTCTTCGACTGCAGGACCAGCGTGTCCCCCTGTCCCACAACGCCTGCGCAGATCAGTTTCTCACCTTCGTTGAGTTTCGTCGCTGCCGTCGTCTTCTTTGCAACATCGAATTCTGAACCGTCTACCAGCTTGATCAGGCCGTCTGAGCTGACAAACATCACCTTTTGCCCGCGCGCCTCATTCAGCGGACAGATATAGATGATCTCTTCTGCGCTGCTGTCATAGTTGGACAGATTGTCGATCGGCGTTCCTTTGTCACGGATCCTTCCGCCCGGCAGATCCAGTACTTTCACACTATGCAGCCTTCCGGTGTCGGTAAAGAGAAGCAGGCGGTCGGTATTCATACAGCTGAAGGAATACCGGTAGTCATTTTCCACCGCTTCTTTATTGCGCTCTGTCGTCGCCTTATCGATGGTCTTCACATATCCGAAGCGGTCCATCAGGAACGTCACCTCGGTTTCTTTGATCGCTTCTTCTTTATAAACAACCTCTTCAACCTGATCGATCAGCGTCTTTCTCGGCGCCACATACTCTTTCTTGATCTCCAAAAGCGTGCCGATGATGTCTTTTGCCATCTCCGTACGGCTTCCGAGAAGCTTTTCATAAAGTGCGATCTTCTTTAAGGACTCTTCATGCTCCGCCATCAGCGCTTCGATCTCAAGGCCGATCAGACGGTACAGACGCATTTTTAAGATCGCGTCAGCCTGCCGTTCTGTAAAGCGCAGCGCTTTTGCATCTTTTTCATGGGCCTTCACGCGGAACTTGATCCCTTTGGTCTCACCTGAGATCAGGCAGTTTTTCGCCTGCTTGATATCCTTGCTGCCACGCAGGATCTCAATGATCAGATCGATCACATCGCATGCATGGATCAGACCTTCCTGGATCTCCGCTTTGTCACGCTCCTTTGCGAGCAGGTGCGTATATTTTCTTGTTGCCAGTTCAAACTGGAAGTTCACATTGTGGCGGATGATGTCGACGATCCCCAGTGTCTCAGGCTTGCCCTGGGCAACCGCGAGCATATTGACACCAAAGGTATCCTCCAGACGTGTCTTCTTATATAAAAGATTGCAGATATTCTCCGCATCTGCGCCGCGCTTTAATTCGATCACGATCCGGATGCCGTCTTTGGACGACTGGTTGGAGATATCGATGATATCCGCTGTCTTCTTGCTTTCCACAAGTCCGTAAACATCGTTCAGGAACTTGCCGATGTTCGCACCGATCATCGGATACGGTATTTCTGAAATAACGATGTTCAGTCTTCCGCCCTTCGCTTTTTCAATATCAACTTTGCCGCGTACTTTGATCTTGCCGGTACCGGTTCTGTAAATCTCCGCAAGATCTTCTTTATTTGTCACGATCCCGCCGGTTGGAAAATCCGGTCCCGGAATGATCGCAAGCATCTCTTCTACTGTAATGTCCGGATCTTTCATATAAGCGATGACACCATCGATCACTTCTCCGAGATTGTGCGGCGGAATGCTCGTCGCCATACCGACTGCAATGCCTTCCGCGCCATTGACCAGGATGTTCGGAACCTTGACCGGCAAAACGGAAGGCTCATTTTCTGTCTGATCAAAGTTCGGGATAAATGTCACGACATCTTTATCCAGGTCTCCCAGATAGACTTCCTGGGTCAGTTTTCGCAGACGGGCCTCTGTGTAACGCATCGCCGCGGCACCGTCTCCCTCGATCGATCCGAAGTTTCCATGACCATCGACAAGCGGCATCCCGTATTTGAAATCCTGCGCCATTACGACCAGGGCGCCATAGATCGAGCTGTCACCATGCGGGTGATATTTACCCATCGTATCTCCGACGATACGGGCGCTTTTCCTGTATGGTCTGTCATGCCGCAGCCCCAGCTCATACATATCATAAAGCGTCCGTCTCTGTACCGGCTTTAATCCGTCACGGACATCCGGCAGCGCACGCGCGATGATGACACTCATCGCGTAATCAATGTAGGATTTCTGCATGATCTCGGCATATTCTGTTTGCAGGATTCTTTCGTTGTCTGTATTCATACGATTCCTTTCGTTCTACTACACATCCAGCTCCGCATCGTTCGCATGCTCATAGATAAACGCGCGCCTTGGCGGCACATCACTGCCCATCAGCATTTCGGTGATATCAGATGCCATCCGGCCGTCGCCAATCCCGACCTGCTTTAAGATTCTGGTCTCCGGATCAAGTGTTGTCTCCCAGAGCTGCTGTGCATCCATCTCTCCAAGACCTTTGTATCTCTGCAGTGTAAAGCTTCCACTGTGTGTGTTGCGGTAACGCTCCAGTGCTTCATCATCATAGAGATATTCCTCTTCCCCTTTGCTTGGGATCGCCTTGTAAAGCGGCGGCATTGCGATATAAACATGTCCTTCCGAGATCAGCTCCGGCATAAACCGGTAAAACAGCGTCAGAAGAAGCGTTGAGATATGCGCCCCATCGACATCGGCATCGGCCATGATGATGATCTTATCGTAACGGAGTTTTGAAATGTCAAAATCATTTCCGTATCCTTCCGAAAAACCACATCCGAATGCATTGATCATCGTCTTGATCTCCGCATTTGCAAGCACCTTATCGATGCTTGCTTTTTCTACATTTAGGATCTTTCCGCGGATCGGAAGGATCGCCTGATACTTTCTGTCTCTCGCCATCTTGGCTGAGCCGCCTGCAGAATCTCCCTCGACGATAAAGATCTCACATTTCTCTGCATTCCGGCTTTCGCAGTTTGCCAGCTTTCCGTTCGAATCAAAGGAAAACTTCTGCTTTGTCAAAAGATTGGTTTTCGCGCGCTCTTCCGACTTTCTGATCTTCGCAGCTTTTTCCGCACAGGAGAGAACGATCTTTAGTGTTTCCAGGTTTTTGTCGAAAAACAGCTGTACTTCATCGTTTGTGATGTGGCCCGTCACCTTTGCCGCATCCTGATTGTCAAGCTTGGTCTTCGTCTGACCTTCAAATCTGGGATCCGGGTGCTTGATCGCGATCACGGCTGTGATCCCGTTTCTGACATCCGCACCGGTAAAGTTAGCGTCTTTTTCCTTCAAGATCCCGATCTCACGCGCATAGGAATTCATGATCGTCGTATAAGCCGCTTTGAATCCGGTAATATGCGCGCCGCCCTCGGCATTGTAAATGTTATTGCAAAAGCCCAGGATGTTTTCATGGAATTCGTTTGTATACTGGAACGCACACTCTACCTGAATACCATCCTCTTCCCCCTTAAAATAGATCGGCTCATGCAGAACTTCTGACTTTTTATTGATATCACGGACAAACCCGACGAGTCCTTCTGCTTCTCTGTATTCCTGATGCTCCGGCTCATCGCCGCGCAGATCATCATAGATGATCGTAAGATTCGGATTCAGATAGGCCGTTTCATGCAAACGGCTCTTGATCTCATCTTCTTTAAACCGGGTCTTCTCAAAGATTTCCGGATCCGGCAGGAAGCGGATCTTCGTCCCTGTCTTTTTCGTCTTTCCGATCACGGGAAGCAATCCTTTTTCGAGCTTTACGACAGGTTTTCCCTGCGCATAACGGTCATGATGGATCGCACCGTCTCTTGAGATCTCCACATCCATATAGGTAGAAAGTGCATTCACCGCAGAGGAACCGACACCATGCAGACCACCGCTTGTCTTATACGCACCGTCACCGAATTTTCCACCGGCATGAAGTGTCGAAAAGACCAGACGCGCTGCGGAAACACCCTTTTCATGCATCGCAACAGGAACACCGCGTCCGTTATCTTCCACTGTACACGAGCCGTCTTTTTCCAGCGTAACATGGATCGTATCGCACGCGCCTGCCAGATGTTCGTCTACCGCATTGTCAACGATCTCGTAGACGAGGTGGTTCAGGCCTTTTCTTGAAACGCTTCCGATGTACATTCCGGGGCGTTTTCTGACAGCTTCAAGCCCTTCCAGCACCGATATACTATCTGCGCCGTATCCTGCATCTGCTTTTTTTGCCATATTCTGTCAATCTCCTTTTATTGTTTCTAAAAACACAAGAAAAACCTCCGAAGCTCAGAGGTTTATTACAATCGAACATATGTATCTATACAACATATGGTATTTTTATATCACAATTATCCTAAATATGCAAGAAAAATCCCGCTTTCGACCAGGGAAAGCGGGTTCATCGAAAAAATCATATGTTTTCAATCTGCCAGTCAATGGGTGTGATCCCATGCGCTTCTAAAAACCGATTCGTCATACTGAAGTGACGGCACCCGAAAAATCCTCTGTATGCAGACAGCGGGCTGGGATGTGGCGCTTCGAGGACAAGATGATTCGGATTGTTCAGCATGGCTTTCTTTGCGCGCGCGGGGCTCCCCCACAGCAGGAAGACGATCGGCCTGTCCTGCTCATTCAGGATTCTGATCACGGCATCGGTAAACTGCTCCCATCCGATCCCGCGATGCGAATTGGCCTGATGTGCTCTTACCGTCAGAACGGTATTGAGCAAAAGCACGCCCTGCTTTGCCCATTTTTCCAAATATCCGTTATTCGGAATATAACATCCCAGATCGGTTTGCAGCTCCTGATAGATATTGACAAGCGAAGGCGGAATGTCTGTCCCCGGCCGAACCGAAAAGCAGAGCCCATGCGCCTGACCGTCATTGTGATACGGATCCTGTCCCAGGATCACAACCTTCACTTCTGACAAAGGTGTCAGATGAAATGCATTAAAGATATCATTTGCAGGCGGAAACACCTTTACTGTCCGGTATTCCTGCAAAACCTTCTGATATAATTCTTTATAATATGGCTTGGCAAATTCTCCCTTTAACGGAGCAAGCCAGTCGTTCGCAATTGCAGCCATTATGTCCCCTATCTTCTGACAGGAATATCCCTGCCTGCCAGATAATCCTTCAAATCCTTAATCTCCATCTCTTTATAATGGAAAAGGGAAGCTGCCAGTGCTGCCTCAGCCTTCCCCTCGGCAAACGCATCATAAAAATGTTCCATCGTTCCCGCACCGCCGGATGCGATAACCGGGATGGACACATTTTCCGCGATCGTTCTTGTCAGTTCGATATCATATCCTGCTTTGGTACCATCGCAGTCCATGCTCGTTAAAAGAATCTCTCCGGCACCGAGTTTATTTGCACGCATCGCCCACTCGACTGCATCGATCCCGGTATTGATCCTTCCTCCATTGATATATACTTCCCAACCGCTTCCGTT
>JAEIGA010018307.1_pt1 | contig 10666 bp, 9 predicted proteins | sample 9270691 | NCBI WGS metagenome assembly JAEIGA01 (sample SAMN17057246, study PRJNA624740) | gut metagenome | biome: biome; isolation source: fecal sample | host: Bos grunniens | place: China: Xizang | collected 2019 | reverse complement strand
CATTGGCCGTAGGGATGACATTGTAGCCCTCCTTCTCCAACTCCACAAGCGTAGGCGTAGCAATAGCCTCGACCTCGGGAATGATGTAGTCGGGTTTCTCCTTCTCGATAATCTCGCGCAGACGCTCACCGTCCAACATCGACAACACATAGGAGCGATGTGCCACCTGCATAGCAGGAGCATTCGCATATCTATCCAATGCAACTACCTCTACACCAAAGCGTTGCAACTCCAAAGCAACCTCTTTACCTAACTCTCCCGAGCCACACAATACGGCCTTCTTGCCTACGGTGGTCATCGGTGTACCTATTTTTACCATATTTCTAACTCTATTTTTTAACTTTTGATTCACAATAAGCGCAACGATACTCGCCATCCTCGGTCGGATGGAACAACTTATCTACATCCTCGGCATTCGATATGCACTGACGGCCACTGCACTGCCAGTCGTTGTGCATCTCCTCGCCACGCAAGCGAGGGGTCTCACCCTCGACGGGTTGCTCCTCGGCCCACTTCAAGAGTGTATAGATAAGCGCCATGCGCACAAATTTTCCATTCTCCACCTGGCGGAAGTATGCCGCGCGTGGGTCATTATCCACATCGCGTGTAATCTCATTTACGCGAGGCAGCGGATGCAACACAATCATATCGGGCTTAGCAGCCTTCATACGCTCGGGATTGAGGATAAAGCTATCCTTCAGGCGCTCAAACTCCTCTTCATCCAAGAAACGCTCCTTCTGTACGCGGGTCATATAGAGGATATCAAGCTCGGGCAAGACCTCCTCCATGGTTGTAACCTCGCGGGTGGGAATGTTATTCTTGTCGCACACCTCACGACGAATATACGACGGCAGACGCAACTCCTCGGGAGCGATAAGCACTACATTTATACCCTCGTAGCGCGACAAAGCCTTGATGAGCGAGTGTACCGTACGGCCAAACTTCAAATCGCCACAAAAGCCGATTGTAAGGTTATCCAGACGACCCTTCTCGCGACGGATAGTCAGCAGGTCGGTAAGTGTCTGGGTAGGATGGGCGTGGCTACCATCACCTGCATTGATGACGGGCACACGCGAATAGTGCGAAGCCACCAGCGGAGCTCCCTCCTTAGAGTGGCGCATAGCGATAATATCGGCAAAGCAGCCCAACACACGCACCGTGTCGGCTACAGTCTCACCCTTGCTCACCGACGAAGAAGCGGCATCGGAGAAGCCCAAAACGCTTCCGCCCAACTCCATCATCGCCGAGGTAAAGCTCAGGCGTGTACGAGTACTCGGCTCATAGAAGAGCGTAGCCAGCTTTTTACCCTTGCAAGCCTCGGCATACTTCTCGCGATGGGCGATAATATCGAGTGCCGTAGAAATTATCTGGTCAACTTCAGCCACCGAAATATCGGTAGTATCTATCAAGTGACGCATAATCGCAAAATTTTTCCGTTAAAGACTCTATTTGTTAATCCAGCTCTCGTCCGAAGGGTTATTTCTAAAGGCGATGATGCGTGAGCAATCCTCCGACTTGATGTAGCCCTCCTCGGCAGCCACCTCGACCAAAGCGTCAAGGTCGCAGAGTGAGTGGTTGATAACCTCGGCCTCGGCCATACGGTCCAAACCCTTCTTCATGCCATAGGTGAAGATGCTCACAACGCCCAACACCTCGGCACCCGCCTCGCGCAGAACATTCACAACCTCGATACAGCTACCACCTGTCGAAATCAAATCCTCCACAACGACAACCTTCTGACCCTTCTCCAGTTTACCCTCAATCTGGTTGGTGCGGCCATGATCCTTCGCGCCACTACGCACATAACCCATAGGCTTATCCAAAATTGTAGCTACGATAGCGGCATGAGCAATACCTGCTGTAGATGTACCCATCAACACCTCGCACTCGGGGAAGTGAGCCTTCACAAGCTCCGACAAGCCCTTCTCGACATTGTCACGCACGCGTGGTGCAGTGAGAGTCAAGCGGTTGTCACAATAGATAGGGCTCTTGATGCCACTTGCCCAGGTAAAGGGCTGCTCAGGACGCAAAAATACTGCGCCGATTGAAAGAAGGTCTTTTGCAATACTTTTTTTCATAATCTTATTTGGTTTTTCATTACTTTATATTCTATTGGCGTTAAACGAGATTAAGGAATTAGAGAGTTTAGCGAAGATAGTGTCATGCCACATTTTGGAGCGATAGCGAGAAAATGACTGACATCTCTAACGGCAAATTATTTCGGTAGAGATTCCAATCCTCGCCTTTGGCTAGGTGGAATGACAATTCAAAACGCCCAACGCTCTTTATTCACCAACAAACTCTGCCACACAACGCTTATATGCCGCTACGGGGTCGTCAGCCTCGGTAATGGGGCGACCTACGACGATATAGTCGGTGCCAATCTCGCGAGCACGCGCAGGGGTAGTGACTCTCACCTGGTCACCCACAACGCCATCGGCAAAGCGCACACCCGGAGTTACGGTAATAAACTCCTTGCCGCAAGCATCCTTGACCATGCCAGCCTCCAATGGAGAGCATACAACACCATCGAGACCTGCCTCCTGGGCATTCTTGGCATAGTGAACTACCGTATCGTTAATAGTAGCATTGATGAGCAAATCACGCTGCATACGCTCCTCGCTTGTAGAGGTTAGCTGCGTAACGGCCAGCAATACGGGGCGTGAGCCATCGGGACGAGTAAGACCCTCGACTGCCGCCTTCATCATCTCGATAGTTCCGGCAGCGTGGAGGTTACACATATCGACATTCAGAGCCGACAACACCTTCATAGCCTTCTTCACAGTGTTTGGAATATCATGAAGCTTCAAATCCAAGAACACCTTATGACCACGCGCCTTGCACTCCCACACAATAGCTGGGCCCGAAGCGTAGTAGAGCTCCATGCCGATTTTCACATAAGGCTTACAATCGGTAAACTTATCCAAAAACGCAAGTGTAGCGTCCATGCTCGCAAAGTCACAAGCAATAATCACATCTCTCTGACTCATAATGATATATGTTTATTCGTTTAGTAATTATAATTATCATAGTCACTATTATGCCCCTAAAGACATATTTCAATGCGCTAATTTAAGCTATTTTTTCGATAAAAACAATAGCAAAAAAAGTCTCCCTTGTGAGGATTAGTCTAAAAATAAAATCTTTCGTCATGCCACAATTACTGCACGACGAAAAAGATGAAAGTTAAAAGACAAAAGAACAAAGAGCAGAGAATAAATTCTCTGCTCTGAATCTTAAAACTTATATTGCCGAGATTAGCAATTCATTGCTCCGCAGCACTGTATAACCTGACCGCTGACATAGCTCGAGAGGTCGCTGGCCAGGAAAAGTGCCACATTGGCAACCTCCTCGGGTGTGCCACCACGGCGTAGCGGTATCGACCTATACCACGCATCGCAAACCTCCTCGGGTAGCGACGCTGTCATATCGGTAGTAATGAAACCCGGAGCTATGCAGTTGGCGCGAATGCCACGAGGGCCCATCTCTTTGGCTATAGACTTTGCCAGGCCTATCATGCCGGCCTTCGATGCGGCATAATTGCTCTGCCCGGCATTTCCCGACACGCCCACAACCGACGAAAGGTTGATTATTGAGCCACTACGCTGGCGCGCCATAATGGGCATTACGGCATGGGTGTAGTTGAATGCCGATTTGAGATTTATATTTATAACCTCGTCCCACTGTGCCTCGCTCATGCGCATCATGAGATTGTCTTTGGTGATGCCTGCGTTGTTTACGAGTATATCTATGCGGCCAAACTCCTTTACAACATCCTCGACGACCTGATGTGCCTCGTCGAACGATGCGGCATTCGAAGCATAGGCCTTGACCTGTACGCCATAGTCCTCAATCTCCTTTACGATTTGCTTGGTGCTCTCGCTCGATGTCAGGTAGGTTAAAGCCACCGTAGCACCCTGCTGTGCAAACAGCAATGCTATGGCTTTGCCGATGCCTCGCGATGCTCCTGTGATGAGCGCAACCTTGCCAGCTAAAAGTTTCATATCATCCTATCATTTAAGTCGTTATAATTTCTATTCTTGGTTCCACTTTCTCAATGCTACGCAAGCGTTATGGCCTCCGAAGCCCAAAGAATTGGATATTGCCATAGTGAGTTCTGCCTTGCATGCCACATTGGGTGTGTAGTCCAAGTCGCACTCCGGGTCGGGCTCGTCGAGTCCAATAGTAGGAGGTACAACCCCATTCTTCAGTGCCAAAGTGGCAGCTATCAACTCTACAGCTCCCGTAGCACCCAACATGTGGCCTGTCATCGACTTTGTAGAGCTGATTTTAGCCTTGCGAGCCGCCTCGTCGCCTAAGGCGAGCTTTATGGCTACCGTTTCAGACTTGTCGTTCAGTGGCGTAGATGTGCCATGTGCGTTGATATAGAGCAAATCGCTCTGGGCATCAAACTTCGCCTCGTCGAGCGACTGGCGGATAGCACGCGATGCGGGTATTCCGTCGGGACTTGGCGCTGTAACATGGTGTGCATCACAGCTGTTGCCATAGCCTACAACCTCGGCGTAGATGTGTGCGCCACGCTTCTGGGCACTCTCCAACGACTCGAAAATGAGTACTCCGGCACCCTCGGCTATTACAAAACCGTTGCGCTTGGCATTGAACGGAATAGACGCCTTTAATGGGTCTGTCGAGCGAGTGAGAGCTTTGCTGTTTGCGAAGCCTCCGATGGCCAAAGGATGCACCGAAGCCTCGGCACCTCCAGCAATTATGGCATCGGCATAGCCATGTTTAATGGCGCGATAAGCCTCACCGGCAGCATGTGTTCCCGTAGCGCAAGCCGTAACCACAGGCAAGCATACGCCCTCGGCACCGAATTTTATGGCTACATTACCTGCTGCGATATTGCTAATCATCATAGGCACAAAGAGTGGCGAAATACGCTGTATACCCTCGTGGAGGAGCTTTGCGGTCTCGTTAACGAAGGTCTGCATGCCACCAATACCCGAGCCGATATATACACCTAGACGCTCGGCCGAGATGTTCTCTCCTACCTGAAGTCCGCTATCTCTCATAGCTTGGATAGCTGCTGCCAAAGCGTATTGGCAATAGGGGTCGTTGCGACGCATATCGTTGCGGTCCATACCCTGCTCCTCGGGATTGAAATCCTTAATCTGACCGGCTACGCTAATGGGGAGTTCATGCTCCTCAAAACCTTTAATATGGTCGATACCACATTTACCCTCTGCAAGCGACTGCCAAAAATCGGTGATATTGTTTCCTACGGGCGAGATAACTCCCAAACCCGTGATAACTACACGCTGTTCCATGTTTTATAGTATGTTTTTCGTTTCTTACTCTTTTTCTTTAACTCCGCTTCGCGCGGCTTTTGGTTACTCGTTTTAGTTGCTCTGACATAACATAGTCTGCAAGCAGCCTCTGTCTATGGCTTAATCGCAACTTTGCTCTTTCATCTGGTCTTACCACTCCAAGACACATGCTCCGGTGGTGAATCCTGCGCCAAAGGCACTCATCATAATCTTGTCGCCACGCTGCAACTTGCCATCGCGTGCCAACTCATCCAATAGTAGTGGTATGCTTGCCGAGGATGTATTGCCACAACGCTCCACATTGTGCGGGAAATGCACCATGTCCAGCTTCAGGTAGTTGGCAATAGCCTCTACGATGCGCATATTGGCCTGGTGGAGTATGTAATACTTTATATCGTCGGGTCGCAGGCCATTCTCCTTAAGCAGAGCGGTTATGTCGCGTGCCGACGAAAGCACAGCAGTCTTAAAAACCTCGCGACCATTCATATACATGGGGCTTGACTCTTCCTCTTTAGTTATATAAGGTGTAGGCTCCAACTTGCGCTTGTAGTATAGGCAATCGGTCTTGCTCGCCGTTGTGAGGCGCGAAGAGAACAGTTCATCTCCCTGGGTTACAACCACAGCACCTGCACCATCGCCAAATAATACACACATCGAGCGGTCATTCCAATCAACCATGCGTGTGGGCTCTTCGGCAGCCAATACCAATATATTTTTTGCTTTGCCGCTGCATAGTCTGTCGTGTGCCATGTCCAAGGCGTAGATAAAACCCGAACAAGCGGCATTTATATCCACACAAGCACATCGGGTGCCAATCTTTCCCTGTACGATGCAGCTCAATGCCGGTGTTACATATTCGTTTACTACATTCGAGCAAATTATGTAATCTATATCGTCGGCTGTCAATGATGCATCTTCTATGGCAAGTCGTGCCGCTTCGGCAGCCATATCCTCCAGGTGTTCCGAGGAGATGACCTTGCGTTCGGCGATGCCTGTGCGTTCGCGAATCCACTCATCGTTGGTGTCGAGCCATGCCTCAAACATTTGGTTTGTTATGACCTTTGAGGGGTGCACTCGGCCTGTTCCAATAATTTTCATTCCCAAAATCTCTCGTTGTTAATACTTCTCTTACTTATCTTGCTTCTCTGGCGAAGTGCTTATTCTTCGCGTCGGGCAAAAATATAGAACAAATTATCAAAGAACCTCTACATGTCGTTAAAAGCACGAATTTGTGGCCAAACGACGATTTTAGGCGGCAAAAATTATGTATTTCAAACTAAATTTTGCATCTTTGCCAAGCGTATTAACACGAAATACTATGGCAAATATAGATAAAAACTGCGATATACCCAAGTTTCTACTCGATAAACGATACCTTTCAGGCTCGGTGTTTTTTATCTTCCTGTTCTCGGTATTGTTTATGTTTCTTTACTCACCGTTTTCGATGACATCGTGGCTCAGCCTTACCGATGTGCAACATGCCGGGATGACTTTGTCGTTCTATGTCGTGGCAGTCGCAATATTGCTCGTCAGCAAGTCGGTGATGTCGATGGTGCAGAGCCGTATGCGTATAACCTATTCTCGTTATATAGCGTGGATTTTGGCCGAGGTAGTCATCATTGCACTTTTCTATACCTATTATACAAGTGTCTTTGTGCCTACGGTTACGGTGCCCATCTGGCAGGTTATGGCAAAGGCTTTGGGCTGTGTTTTGCTCATCGTAGCCATACCTTACGCTATTCTCATGCTATATGCGGCATATAAAGACAAGAGCGAGGAGTTGGAGATGTTGCAATATAAACTTTCGCTCATGGAGGAGCACTCGGTGACCTATCCGTCGCTGGTGAATCTTTACGACTACAATGGTCAGCTGAAACTTACCATTCAGGCCAATTCGCTCTACTATATGGAGTCGCAGGATAACTATATCAAGGTGCATTACAAGCATCGCGATGCTATGCATTGCTATATGTTGCGTTGCAGTACCAAAGCCTTGGAGGAGAGCCTTGCCGATACGACTTTGGTGCGTTGTCACCGCTCATTTTTGGTGAATGTCATGCAGATAAACCATATCAAGCGAGGTCGTCAGGGTCGCTATGTGGTGCTGGAGGATAAGTCGTTGGATCCGATACCGGTATCTCGTGGCTATCTGAACAATCTTGTCGAGAAGGTCGATGCCTATAATAAGTGTGCTGCCGCCCTTGTGGAGAATCCCGATGAGGCACCCGCAGTGAGCGAGTAAAGGTCTTGATTGCATATAGGTTAAAGTTAAAAGAGCAAAAATTTTCGGATTTTTGCTCTTTTTTTGTGCGGTTACAAAAGTTACAGCAGTTACACCCTTGTAACTCTGTAACTCGTGTTTTAAGGAGGTTAGAAAATGTTTTGCGTCAGCACTAAATTCTCTAAATTCATTAATCTAATCTATCGTCATGCCACATCACACGCACAACGAATGGGTGTAGGTAGTGAATTGCTACACTGCGTGGGATGATTGGCATCTACCACTTATTATACCTTTGCTACCAAGTCCGTACTTGCGAGGCAGTAATCCCCAAAGGCAGATTCCAGTCAATTGGGTAAGGGTAAGCACTACGAACTTATCAATCAACACTTTACCCAATTGCGAAATGACGATAATATATTATCCTTGCTCTTTCATCTTTCATTTTTTTTGCAACCACACATAACACCTTGTAACCACACAAAAAACAACGACACCCTCCCGAGTAGGAAGAGTGTCGCCATGACAATCGCGCATCGTTTACTCCACGATACCTATGATATCACTCAGGCGCTCAATGCCCAGGCGCTCCATCTCGCGGGGCAGAGCCTCGATAATCTCCTTGCAAGCATAGGGATTCTTCAGGTTGGCAGCACCCACCTGCACAGCCGTAGCACCCGCCATCATCATCTCTATGACATCCGAGGCACTCTCGACGCCTCCGCAGCCCATAACTGGAATTCCACAAGCCTTCGACACCTGATATACCATTCTCACAGCCACGGGGAACACCGCAGGACCCGAGAAACCACCCATCTTGTTGGCTATGACGGGCTTACGGCGCAATGTATCAATTCGCATACCCAACAGTGTGTTAATCAAGCAGATACCATCTGCACCTGCCTCCTCACAAGCCTTGGCAATGGCCACAATATCGGTAACATTGGGGCTGAGTTTGATAAACACTGGCTTTGTGGTCACCGCCTTTACGGCGCGTGTCACCTCGGCAGCCATTTCGGGCTGTGTGCCGAAACTCATACCGCCATTATGCACATTGGGACACGACACATTGACCTCCAAAATCTCGACCTGTTCCTGCTTATCCATCTTCTCGCAGCACTCGGCATACTCGTCGATAGAGAAGCCACTGATATTGGCGATAATAGGCTTGCGGAATATCTTTCTCAACTCGGGCAACTCACGCTCGATAACCATATCGACACCCGGATTCTGCAAACCCACCGAGTTAATCAAACCCGCACGGCACTCGGCAATACGGGGTGTAGGATTACCAAAGCGAGCCTCGCGTGTAGTACCCTTCACCGAGATAGAGCCCAGCACATTTATATCGTAAAACTCGTTGTGCTCGCGGCCAAAACCGAATGTACCCGAAGCAGGCACTACGGGATTATCCAGCCTCACGCCACACAACTCAACCGACAAATCAAACTTTTTATCCATAGCCTACCAAATTATCTCGCCACGCTTCATCACGGGGCCCTCTTTACATATACGCTTATTTCCCGTCAAGGTCTTGCACGAACAGCCCATGCAGGCACCAAATCCGCAGCCCATGCGCTCCTCAAACGAGAGTTCTCCATCTACATCGGTAACTGAGCATAGCGCCCTGAGCATAGGCAACGGGCCACACGAATAGAAGTAATCGAAATCTATCGCCGCCTCGCGAATTGCGTCGGTCACAAAGCCCTTCACACCTGCCGAGCCATCGGCCGTAGAGATATAGACCTCGGCACCCAACGCCCTGAACTCGTCAGCATAGAAGACCTCGTCGGCACGATTAAAGCCCAACACTACGCTCACCTTGCGGCCACGCCCAATCAGTTCCTTGGCCAAGTGGTAGAGTGGGGGAACACCCACGCCGCCACCTACGAGCAGCGGTCGCTCACACTCCACATCTTCGTTAAAGCCGTTTCCAAGACCCGTAAGCACATCGAGGCTCTCGCCTGGCTGCATCTTTCGCATCTGCTCCGTACCGCGACCTACAACCTTGTAAATAAGGGTTATTGACTGTTCATCCCAGTCGCAAATCGAGATGGGGCGGCGCAAATAGAGCCCCTCCAACTCGATATTCACGAACTGACCCGAATGGCTTATCCACTCGGTATCTCCCTCCAGAACCATACGCCACACATCGCGCGTCAAAGGCTCGTTCGAGAGAATTTTATAGATTCCTTTCTTATACATCTTTACTTTAACTACTTAGCGTCAATAGTTGATACTCCGAGAGTTATCTCCTCCAACACATCGAGCAACACACTCACAGTCTCCAATGCCGTAAACAGCGTAACATTGTTCTCGGCAGCTGCTCTACGGATGTCATAGCCATCGCGGCGTGTGCTGTGCTGGTTAACATCGATAGTATTGATTACATAGGTCACATGACCCTTGCGCAGTGAGTCATAAATCTCGGTGCTACCCTCGCTGAGCTTGAGCAAGTGGCGTGTACGGATGCCATTGCTACGCAAGAACTCGCAAGTACCCTTTGTAGCCTCGATATTGAAGCCCAGGTCATAGAATCGCTTAATCAGAGGCAGAGCACGCTGCTTGTCGGCATCGGCGATAGTAACGAAGATAGTACCATAGTTCGCTACGCAGACACCCGACGACTGCAATGACTTATACAGCGCACGATTCAGGCTCTTGTCATAGCCGATAGCCTCACCCGTAGACTTCATCTCGGGCGAGAGGTAAGAGTCCACACCGCGAATCTTGGCAAACGAGAACGCAGGCGACTTCACAAACCAACGGGTGCTCTCCTTACCATAAACCTCCTCGATACCCTGCTCCTTGAGCGAATGACCCAGGATAACCATTGTAGCAATCTTCGCCATAGGCACACCTGTCGATTTCGACAAGAACGGCACAGTACGCGACGAGCGAGGATTCACCTCGATAACATAGACCTTATCCTCATCATCCACGATAAACTGAATATTGAACAAGCCCACGATGCCGATAGCCAAGCCCAACTGCTTGGTATACTCGATAATAGTATCTTTCACCTGCTGGCTCACGCTGAAAGTGGGGTAGACACTGATTGAGTCACCCGAGTGGATACCCGTACGCTCGATATGCTCCATAATGCCGGGGATGAATACATCCTTGCCGTCGCAGATGGCATCTACCTCCAACTCCT
>JAEIGA010018306.1_pt1 | contig 10666 bp, 5 predicted proteins | sample 9270691 | NCBI WGS metagenome assembly JAEIGA01 (sample SAMN17057246, study PRJNA624740) | gut metagenome | biome: biome; isolation source: fecal sample | host: Bos grunniens | place: China: Xizang | collected 2019 | reverse complement strand
CCGGAAAAGACAAGACATTCTACCCTCGCCTGTTCGAGGCTCTGCGCAAGGACCGCCTGGAAGAGGGTGAGAGAGACAGGAATTGGGTAGCACAGACTATGGCAATAGATAACCAGTTGAAGTTTGCCGAGAAGTGCTGTGAGATTGCACAGATGGACCTTAGCGAATTCTTCGAAGTATGGGGCTTCTTTGAACCGATGAAAGACGCATGGGTTGGTGACTACACAAACTTCAATGTAAACCTCACCAAAGAAGAGGCCGATGCCAGCCGTGCACGCATGCAGAAGTATGAAAAAAAAGGTGGACACCTAATGTTCATCGAAGACCGCATAAAGCCTTCGCCACGCGAAGATGGCGCAAGCGGTAACCGCATTGACTTCAATGAAGAATTTGCTATAGGCAAAATGGGTAAGGTCGGCCAATGGGGCGATTATATGGATGAAACAGTAAAGGCACACGACTATTATTATGCTGTAAGTTACGATGTTGTAAAGATTACCACAGACGACAACTCCGGCGGAGCATTGGGTTTCAAACTGTATGATGCAAAAACAGGTGAATTACTTTCGTATAGCAACACATACCAGATGGTTATACCTACATGGGCAAGAAACAGGGAGTACAGAGTTGTTGCGGCACAGGCAGACGGCACAGACTATGAACTTCCGAACATTATTGAATCTGACAATGAGGAGTTGCAGAAAGAGGCACTCAGCGCACTTCTGGAAAGCCTATTGCCATATACAATATTCATGACAGAGACCGGTGATGAAATAGGATATTACTTCTACGATGCTGTGGAAGAACTCTGCGACCTTTACAGCAAAGCAGAAAAAGCAGTAAAGAAGAACGACACCAGCAAACACTCTTACAAGGAGTGGTATGAATTGCTGAGTGCCGAGAAAAAAGCAATCGACAACAATCCCAATGCCCTTGCACGCATCAACGAGTATGAGGCATACAAAATTGAGAATGTGGATGGTTTCAAGATTCTTTGCAACAACGTAATGGGTGTGAAGGGTGTAGACAAGATCACAGACAAGAAAGCTGCCAATTGGCTTATGGTGAGCGCCGGCAAAAAGAACTGTTACTATCTGAGAGATATGAACGGTAATTATCTGAACGACTTTACATCGAGCGGCTCGTATTGCAGTGGAAAGAGCATGAGCGAGGCCGTGGAATTCGAAGTGATGTATAACAGCGACTGTTCGTTGAGCTTTGTTACAAAGAACGGCCTGTATCTGGCATTCAACGACGAGGACATGGCTGTGGGAACAACAACAATGACAACAAATGCCACATGGCTTGTTACACGAATGGAGAAGGTTTCTACTGCGATTGAGGAGATTGTAACCGAAGAGAACAACGATGAGTTCTACGACCTGCAGGGACGAAAGATTCAGAACCCCGGAAAGGGAGTTTACATAAAGAACGGTAAAAAGATTATAATCAAGTAACAATTAAGGCAACTCGTTTGAGTTGCCTTAATTGTTATCTTTTAATGAAGCGATACAGGTTGCATCCGACGAAATTTCCTATTACCAGACAGGGGTAAAGCACCGCGACTTCTGCAAGATGTTCCAGCGTGTAAGCGGTGGGAACAGTAAGATAATAGAACGCATCGGCAAGACAGTGCGGGAAACCGCAGTTGATGAACAGAGGCACACCGAAGAGCAGTGCCAGAGGTTTGCCCTCACGTGCAAAGGTAACGACTGTTGTCATGATGAAACCGCAACCTATGGCAAGCAAGCCTGCACGCAAAGCACCTATATTAAGACGGCTCTCGAGTATTCCCTGTGCTGTAGCACCAAGAGCCTCGGCAGATGGCGACATGCGCGAAAGCAACGATACCAGCAGACAGCCCACGATGTTACCAGCAAGGATAAAGAGCAGTTCGCCTATTGCTCCTAACCAACGGCTCTTGCCTTCGTCGGTGCGGAGAGCCACAAAGCCGGCTGTACCTGTGTAAAGTTTTAACTTGTAGTTTACTACGGTCAACAAGCCGAAGGAGAAGAGCACGGCGCCGATAATGTTGGTGCAGGCAAGATAGCCCCATCCTGCTATACCTACGGCTATACCTGATAGAATTGATGAACGTAATGTTTCTTTCATATTTTTACTTTTTTATTATTCTTTCTGTTTCTGTTATCATACGGCGTACTTCGTCGTTGAAGGCGCGTTCCTGCATGAGCTGTTCTATGCCAAGGTGCATGCGGTAGTTCCACACATGGTTGCGGTTTGCCGGCACATTGATGCGTTCGGCATCGGGATTGTCGAGGCGCAGACGCTCGTCCATAGCCATCCAGTCCTGCCAAGCGAAAAGAGCAAATGCCGACGGCGAAGAAAGGTGCTGCATGAGTATTGCATGTGCCACTCTGCCATCCATATCCACAGGGGCTGTACCCTCGAAGCCAAGCACATTGTTGTAGAACTGCTGCGAGAGAGCCTCATCCTCGTGCCACCATCCACGCAGAGTGCTCATATCGTGGGTTGACGGTGTTGCCACCGACAGATATGGATAAGAGGCTGGGTTGGCAAAGGTCTCGCCGAAGAGTTTAGGCATGCGCTGTATCTCGAGCGAGAGTACCTGAAGGTTCTTCATTACCCAAGGTACGCAGGCCGGTATCATTCCAAGGTCTTCGCCACAGGCTGTCATGCTTGTAGATTCCAACAGTGGTGCGAGTTTGCGCATTCCTTCGCGATACCAGAAGTTGGTGTGGCGGTTGTAATAGTAATCCTCGTAAAGACGGTCGTATGCTATACGTGCGTCCTGCGGAAGAAGAGCATATTTTGTTGTTTCGCTGCCCAGGATGCGCGGAACATACTTGCCAGGTTGATGCAGGTCGGGCAGGAAGAGGTTGTCGAGCGAAGAATTGTCTATTGCACTTGCCGCATGCTGTTGCTCATCAAAAGGAAAACCGTATTCAGTTATCTCCTCTTTAGTGAGCGGCATATTGGGCGCGAAACTGCCGAGCAATCCGCTCTGTGCGGTGCGCGGAATCTCCCATATGCGGAAGAATCCCAAGATGTGGTCGATACGGTATGCATCGAAGAAGTGCGACATGTATTGCAGACGACGACGCCACCATGCGTAACCGTCACCTGACATCACCTGCCAGTTGTATGTGGGGAATCCCCAGTTCTGTCCGTCGGCGGAGAACATGTCGGGCGGTGCTCCTGCAGATACCTGCAGATTGAACTGTTCGTAGTCGCACCACACGTCAACGCCGTTGGGGGCAACACCGATGGGGATATCTCCCTTCAATGCCACTCCGCGTGAATTGGCATAGCGGTGCGCCTCGCTGAGCTGTGTATAAAGTATATACTGTACGAATTCATAGAACTTTGTTTCGCGCACGGCATCGGGGTATTCGGCAACCACCTTTTCCCATGTGGTGTTGTCGTAACGCGAATATTCGCCCCAATCGCAGATATTGCGATGCAGACGTGCCGAGAGGAAACGGAAAAGCGTATATGGTTTGAGCCACTGCTCCTGCTCCTTGACAAAGGCTCTGCAACCTTCGCTTGCAAGAATCTGAGAACCTGCTTCGTCGAAGAGTTCGCGCAGATAGCCCAACTTGAGCATATATACCTTGGCATAGTTTACTGCAGGCAGTGCATTAAGTTCCTTGCTCTCTTTCCTGTAGCGGGCATTATGTTTTTCGTTACTCAATGCAGGAAGCTGCGACATATCGGCATATATGGGATTCAAGGCATATACCGAGACGCAATTATAGGGATAGGAATCTTCGTTTCCGCCACATACGGTGGTGTCGTTGACGGGCAGAAGCTGAAGTATGTTCTGACCTGTGTGAGCAAGCCAGTCTGCCATGAGTTTAATGTCTCCGAAGTCGCCTATACCCCACCCGTGTTCGGAGCGCAACGAAAAGAGCGGTATCACCGTTCCGGCAATGCGAAGCTTTTCGCATGGGAAATGCAGTTCGTCGAGCTGATAGAAATAGTTTGTGGAGGGTTCGAAATCGGGAAGAAGAATATGGCGGTTGTCGCCCTCTTCCCAACGCACATTGCCTTCGCTGTCAACGGCAATGAACTTATAACGCAGACATCCGCTCCACAGACCTGCCACATCGAAGGTTACGCTCCAGCGGTTGGCACGACGTTGCTGCATGGGCAACGCTCTGGTGGTGTTCCAGCCTCCAAGCACATCGGCTTCGCCCGAAAGGTAGAGACGTTCGTCGCTGCGCAGACCTGTTACATAGAGCGAGAAGGTTACGCTGCGGTTGTACCAATTGATGCTCGGTTCGTCGAGTTTTAGATTGCTGTTCCCAAAGAAACGGAAAAGGTTGGTTTGGGTATAGTAACCTATGGGGGAATCGAGCCACATGTCGTGGACTATATAGTTGCGGTTGACGCAATTGAAACGCAGTGTGTGAGGAGTTCCTGACCACTCGCCTGCAACAACCTTGCCTGCCGACAGCAACTGATAGCCGTATGTGATGCTTTCGTAGTCGTCACTGACCTCCATTCTGCCCTGCCAAAGACCTTGTTGTATCTTTCGCAACGAGAGTACTCCGTCGGTGAGACTTCCGTTGTCGTTCAGACTATAGACAAGGTACATCACACTGTCGTCGGTTACGTCGTATCTTATATTGAATTCTATGTTGTGCATTTTTGTATGTGTTTTTGCATAAACCTTGCGAAAATACAAAAAAAACAGATTATAATATATCTTATTTACCAAAAACGCTATCCATTCCGACTATTTTCAATACAAAAAGGAGATTTTCGGGCAAAACAGGAGCGTTTACAATAAAATGGACTATTTTTGCAGATTGAAACACAAAGCAAACAAAAAAACTGTTTACCCTGATGGGAATGAGGATATTCTTTACACGACTTTACATTCTGCTGGCAATAATTGCATTTGCCACTCCGCAGGCTATGGCACAGAAGAGCAAGAAAAAGCAGTTCACCGTTGTCATAGATGCCGGTCATGGCGGTGTAGACCCCGGTGCTCTTGGACGCAAGTCGAAGGAGAAGGATATAAACCTGAATGTATCGAAACTGCTTGCTTCGATGATTGACGACAAGTATCCCGAAGTAAAGGTTATATTCACACGCACCACTGATGTAAAGATTCCTCTTGTGCAGCGTGCCGACATTGCGAACAATGCAAACGCCGACCTTTTCATTTCAATCCACTCAAACGCGTCCAAGTCGACAAGTGCCAACGGTTGCGAAACATTTACATTGGGTGCCGGAAGCAGTGTCGAGGCAAAGGCTGCCGCAATGTACGAGAATGAGGTTATTCTCTCGGAAGAGAACTTTGAGGAGATATACAAAGGATTCGACCCCCGTTCGAGCGAGAGTTATATAATATTCGAGCTCATAAGAAACCACGACATGGAACTGAGCGCGGAGATTGCACAGTTTGTCCAGAACGGCATGGTAAAGGAGAGTAAGTTGGTGAACCGTGGTGTGTCGTCGGCCGGTTTCCTTGTACTGCACAGGACTGTGATGCCGAGCATACTTGTGGAGCTGGGCTTCATAACCAACAGCAAGGACGAGAGCCTGATTGCCTCAAAGGAGGGACAGCGTAAACTTGCAAAGGGTATATTCGACGGTTTTTCAAAATATTACGAGATTTACGGTAAAAAAACTGCCAAAAGTTGCGAAGAAAAGCCTGTAAGAGTAAAAGAGGAGAAGCCGCAGACAACTGAAAACAAGCCACAGAGTGTTGCAAAGAACAAACCTGTATTCAAACTGCAGATTATGGCATCATCGACACAACTCGATGCAAAAGACAAGAGATTCCAGGGCGAAAAGACACAATGCTATAAGGAGAACGGAATGTACAAATATACGATAGGCGAGAGCAACAGCTATACCGAGATAGTTGAATTGAAGAAAAGGCTGTCGGGCAAGTTCAAGGAGTCGTTCATTGTAGCATTCCTCAACGGAAAGAAAATAAATACACAGGAGGCTGTAAAGCTTTCACAAAAGAATAAATGATGGAAAAGAAAAAAAGCACATTTACACGCGAGTTATGGATTGGCGTGCTTGGCATAATTGCCATTCTGACAATCTATCTGCTGATTAATTTCTTCAAGGGTATCAATATCTTCAGTACCGGAGAAAAGTATTATGTAAAATTCAGCAACATTGGAGAGATTGTAAACACAAGCCCGGTATTCATCAACGGCTACAAGGTGGGACATGTAAGCAATGTCATATATAATTTCGAGAATCCCAATGAGGTTTATGTGGAGATGCTTCTCGACAACCAGTTGCGTATGCCCGAAGGCTCTGTTGCACTCATCAACACAAAAATGCTCGGAAGCAGCACCATCAGCCTTGCTCTGGGCAAGAGCAATACCATTCTGCAGCCCGGCGACACCATTGAAGGCCGCATGAACACAGGTGCTATGGACGAGGCCGGCGAGATGATTCCAAAGATTACTGCCATGTTGCCAAAGCTCGACTCGATACTTGTTTCTCTGAACAGCACTCTTGCAAACCCTGCAATAAACAGTTCGGTAAACAATATCGAAGGCTTAACTGCCGAGCTGAACACCACAGCAAAATTGCTTAACGGCTTGCTCGAAAAGGATATACCTGTTGCCGTGAACAAGGTTGTAGAGATTGAGGACGACTTGCTTAAAGTGTCGTCGCAGCTCAGCGAAGTTGACTACAACAAGCTGATAGGTTCGTTGGAGGTTTCATTGGCAAACATCCAGGAGATAACAACTGCACTCAACAACGGCGAAGGCACTGCAGGAAAATTGCTGAGCGACGATTCACTATACAACAAGCTGAACAACACTGCCGAAGCGGCAACTCTGTTGCTTGAGGATCTGAAACAGAATCCAAAGAGATATGTTCACTTCTCGGTATTCGGAAAGAAAGATAAGTAAATAAACATAAAATGAACGGCGTTGCCGTTCATTTTATGTTATATACGACCTGCATCACAGGTTCGCTCTCAACACCATAGGCGTCCACTGCCGTAACTGCAACCGTGAAGGTTCTCTGCAAAGATGGATACCATTCGAACGCTGTACGGGCAAGCATGTAGGCAAGCAGGTTTTCGGGGTTATTTATATCCACACTCTCGCCTTCCGCACAATAGATATTATATCGCATGGAAGGTTGATTGGCCGCAGTCTCAACGGCATCCCAGCTCAACACCACGCCATTTGCCGTATATTCCACGGCAAGAGATGCGGGCGATGCCGGTTCTGTTCCGTACCAATCCATTGGCGGAACAAGCGCAGGAGTGCGGTAGATTGTTGTATAGACATCGCGTATGCACGAAAAGAGGTGCTCCACTCGGAACATTGCCGTTCCGGCTGTGCCGGCACTGCGCGAAGTACATATCTGACGGACTATCTCATGGGATTCCCATCCGCCATATTCGGGCAATATACGATAGGCTCCTATTCCGGGAACTATATGGCGACCATAGGAATTCTCCTGCCAGTCGCGTACAAAGGGATAGAAGTTGTTGCCTTTAAAGTAGAGCATGGGAGCTATCATATCCACAATGCCCTCGCGTGCCCACTGCTGTGCCTCCTGAAAACCTACGTTATAGGCATCCCAACCCAATGAACTGTAGCGTGTGAGATGGTTGTATTTGCCAAGTGTGGCACAACTCACCCTCACCCACGGCTTTATCTGCTTTACACATTCGTAGACATCCTTTACTATACGGGTTATATTTTTTCTGCGCCATGTGGCAAGCGTCTCTCCCTTGCCGTATCTGCGATACCATGCACCGTCGGGATAGCCGTTGTTTCTATCGGGATAACGTATGTAATCGAGATGTATTCCGTCGACATCGTACTTCTCCACCACTTCGCGGACGATGGAGACTATATAGGGCGATGTGGCAGGGTTTCCCGGCTCCATATACCATGCCCCGTCGTAATGGGAGCACAAGGAACGGTTGCGGCGAGGTAATGATTTTTCGCCCATCATCTTCACATGTTCGTCCTTGCCGAGAGGCATGGTTACTATCCATGCATGGAGCTGCATTCCGCGTCTGTGGCACTCTTCTATTGCAAAAGCCAAAGGGTCGTAACCGGGCGAAAGACCTTCCACCCCGGTGAAGAGATGTGAGAAAGGTTCTATCTGCGACGGGTAGATGAGGTCGCCACGCACACGTGTCTGCAACAGCACGGTATTGACATTCATTGCCTGCAAGGTGTCGAGAATTGCCGTAAGCGAATGTTTCTGATTCTCGACTTCCAATGGGGTGAGTGCCGGTGTCTTGGGCCAGTCGAGATTCTCGATTGCGGTGAGCCACACAGCACGATATTCGTACTTTGGTGGCAAGGGATGTTGCGCATTGCCTGCAGCAAACAACGGCAACAACATAAGCAAAAGTATTGTTTTGAGACTTTTCATGATAAAAACTTTACAAAATTACTCTTTTTTACGGTTTTTTGTAACATTATTCATTATTTTTCTTACATTTGCGGATAACTCATATTTTAGTACTGCAGAACAACAACGACGGCTATGATGTTCCTTATTAAACATGTCATCGGGTTCTGTTTCTACCAAAAAGAAAAATTAATCAAAATAAAATCATTATTGTTATGACAAAGACAAAAAAATTCATTACATGTGATGGAAATCAGGCTGCGGCTCATGTCGCATACATGTTTTCCGAGGTAGCGGCCATCTACCCTATCACACCGTCATCAACAATGGCTGAATATGTTGACGAATGGGCGGCACAGGGCCGAAAGAATCTCTTCGGCGAAACTGTTTCGGTACAGGAGATGCAGTCGGAAGGCGGTGCTGTGGGTGCACTCCACGGTTCATTGCAGGCCGGTGCCTTGACAAATACATTCACCGCATCACAGGGATTGTTGTTGATGATTCCGAATATGTATAAGATCGCCGGTGAAAAGTTGCCTACCGTGTTCCACGTTTCGGCACGTTCACTCGCAGGTAATTCACTGAGTATCTTCGGTGACCACATGGACGTTATGGCTTGCCGTCAGACAGGTTTTGCCATGCTTTGCGAAGGTTCAGTACAGGAGGTTATGGACCTTGCCCCCGTTGCACACCTTGCAACATTGAAGAGCCGTATTCCTTTCCTGAACTTCTTCGACGGTTTCCGTACATCACACGAAATTCAAAAAATCGAACTTCTTGAGCAGGATGACATTGCTCCACTTGTTGAATGGAACTACATTCAGGAGTTCCGCGACAGAGCTTTGAGCCCTACACACCCTGTTGTTCGCGGTACAGCCGAGAACCCCGAGACATTCTTTACACACAAAGAGAGCGAAAACCCGTTCTACAATGCCGTTCCCGACATTGTTGCTGAATACATGGAGAAGATTTCGGCTATCACAGGTCGCAAGTATGCTCCTTTCACATACTATGGTGCAGAGGATGCCGACCGCGTAATCGTGGTTATGGGTTCTGCAACAGAGGCTATCAAGGAGGCTATCGACTACATGATGGCACGTGGCGAGAAGGTTGGTCTGGTGAGCGTTCACCTCTACCGTCCATTCTCGGTAAAATACCTTGCCGCTGTTATGCCTAAGACTGTGAAGAGCATTGCTGTTCTTGACCGTACAAAAGAGCCCGGTAGCAACGGTGAGCCTTTGTATCTTGATGTTGTTGAGGCATTCTCAAGCACACCCGAACTTAGAGAGCTTAACCCTACTATTGTTGGCGGTCGCTTCGCTTTGGCTGCAAACGACACGACACCGGCTCTTATCATGGGTGTTTACGAGAACCTTGCTTTGCCAGAACCAAAGAACCACTTTACAGTAGGTATTGTGGATGACGTTACATTCCTTTCACTCCCCAAGAAGGAGGAGATTGCTGTTGTTGACGGCATGTTCGAGGCTAAGTTCTACGGTTTGGGTGCAGACGGTACTGTCGGTGCAAACAAGAACTCAGTGAAGATTATCGGTGAGAACACCGAGAAATACTGCCAGGCATACTTCTCTTACGACTCAAAGAAATCGGGTGGTTTCACCTGTTCACACTTGCGCTTCGGTGACAAACCTATCCGCAGTACATACTTGGTGAACACTCCTAACTTTGTTGCTTGCCACGTTCAGGCATACCTTAAGATGTATGATGTTACACGCGGTTTGCAGAAGGGCGGTACATTCCTTTTGAACACTGTTTGGGAGGGTGATGAACTTGCAAAGAACCTGCCTAACAAGGTTAAGAGATGTTTCGCAGAGAACGATATCAACGTTTACTATATCAACGCTACAAAGATTGCTCAGGAGATTGGCTTGGGCAACCGTACAAACACCATCCTACAGAGTGCATTCTTCCGTATCACAGAGGTTATCCCTGTAGAGCTTGCTGTTGAGCAGATGAAGAAGTTCATCGTCAAGTCTTACGGTAAGAAGGGACAGGATGTCGTTGACAAGAACAATGCGGCTGTTGACCGCGGTGGTGAATACCAGAAACTCGTTATCGACCCGGCATGGGCCAACTTGCCTGATGATGTCGAGGAGAAGAGAGACGAGCCCGAGTTCATCACAAAGATTGTGCGCACAATCAACGCACAGGAGGGTGACAAGCTCCCCGTATCGGCATTCAAGGGATTGGAGGACGGTACATGGCCTGTGGGTACATCGGCATACGAGAAGCGCGGTGTGAGCGCATTCGTCCCCAAATGGAATGCTCAGAACTGTATACAGTGTAACCGCTGTGCATTCGT
>JAEIGA010018305.1_pt1 | contig 10666 bp, 13 predicted proteins | sample 9270691 | NCBI WGS metagenome assembly JAEIGA01 (sample SAMN17057246, study PRJNA624740) | gut metagenome | biome: biome; isolation source: fecal sample | host: Bos grunniens | place: China: Xizang | collected 2019 | reverse complement strand
TCTATTTCTTTTCTATGAGTAAACTCAGTATTGTCCTCTTCAGAAAAATCATCTAAAATTGGAGTTTTTAAAAGAAGAGCTAGTAAATCTTCTTCAGTTTCATAATACTCATTTTCTAAAACTTCAACTAGTTCTATTTTAGAAAATCCTGCTTCTTTTAAATTCTCATAATCTATTTCAGATATTGCCCTTTTATCTTTATAGGCTTGTCCTCTTCCAAATAGTTTTTTTAGTTCCCAGCAATCTTTTTTATCAACGCCTTCTATAACTAAAACCCTATTATCTTTTAAAGCCTTATAAATTTGTTTTGCATTTATAACAGTATGCCTTGCTGATATTAAATCAAACATTTTATCCGGAAAAGTCATTTCTAAATTATCCATTTGCATAAACTCAATGTTTTTGTTTGAATACATTTTCAAATTTTCTTTTGCAGTATTTATCATTTCACCTGAAAAGTCTGTTGCATATATCTTTTTTACTTTAGGATAATATTTTAAAACCTTTTCTCCTCCACCTGTTCCTAAATCTAAACAAATAGAATTTATATCTGTATGTTCTTTTATTTTGTCATAAAAATCCCATTGAGTTACTTTTTCTGTTTTATATTTAATTTTATCAAAATCCCAATTACCGATTTTCTCATAATAATCAAATTCTTTTTCTTGCATTTTATTCTCCAAATTTTAGTATTTGTCTATCCCAGTTCCATTTTTTAGAAATACTTTAATTTGTCTTACTATATGAGGAATATTATAATTTCCAGCAAATTTTTCACAATCTAGCATTCTCTCATCTAGTTTTACCCACTCAAGTTTATTTTTTTCTTCTATTAATGTAACTTCATTTTCTAAAATTCCATAATATACACTAATATGGTTTTCATATTTAAAGTAATCTATATCCATAAAATGATCTAATTTTATATTTTCTTTAGATATTCCTGTCTCTTCAAATAGTTCTCTGTATGCAGCATCTTCATCTGTCTCACCAGGCTCTGCTTTGCCACCAACAAAGTTATATAATCCTTTATATGGTTCTTTTGCTCTTATACAGAAAAGTCCTTCATCTAAATCTTTATTAAATACTACAATTAAATTTAATCTTCTCATGTAATCACTCCTTTTTTACAAAAGAATTCCTTATACAAACAATATTTCTGTTGTATCAGCTCTTCTTTCATATCCTATTTTTTCATATACATGGTTACTTATTGGATTAGAATCATCAGTAAATAATACACAATATTCTAAGCCACTATCTAAAAATTCTTTTGATAATCTATACACTATGTTGTAAGCATAACCATTTCCACGTTCTTCTTTTGGTGTAAATACATTTCCTATTGATTTGCCTTTTGATAAATGTCTATTTGAAACAGCTGTTGCTACAATTTTTCCATCTTTTTCTAGTACATAAGCACCCATTTGAAAATGCTTTTCAAATTTTTTCTCTAAATCTTCTTCTGATAAAATTTCATGAAGTGCTTCTTCAGAGAATATTCTTCTATACTCTTTTAGTATAGGTTTATCTTTTATCTCTGCTTTTCTAAAAATAACATCATCTCTTAAAGCAGCTTCTTTTAATTTTTCTAAAACTAATATTCTCATTTCAAAACGTACTTTAGGTTCTTTTTTGGCGACTCTGCAAAACTCTCTTGCAAAAATTTGGCTAATTTCTTTTTCTGTGTTTACACCTTCTAGATTTGGATCTACTTTATAAAGTTCTTCTGCTGCAAATCTGTATAATTTTTCTGATTTATTATTTGTAGGAGAATACATTAACAATCTCCATGGTTTTCTAAGAAGCATTATCAATTCTGTTTTTCCATTATCTGTAATTCTTGCTAGTAACCAATCTTCTGTAAGACCTTCTTCTACAGCATCTTTGTAATTTCCAGCCATTAAATTATTTAGCCACTCTTTTTCCAAAATGAATTTTTCATTTTCCTCAACAAATTCTTCTGGATTATCATATTTTTTAAATTCCATAAAAAATCACCTCGCTACGTTTTATTTGTAAAAATTATATCATATTTTGCTTTTATATCAATGTTTTCTGCTATATTTTCTTTTTACATCAATATTTTTCATTAATTCTTTTTTTGACAGAGATTAAATTTTCTTGATATAATTATTTATGTAATATAAATGGGAGGATTTTATGAAATCAAAATTTAGGTTTAAAAACCGAAAAATTAAATTTAGAGAAGCAGACTATATAGAAAAACACTATATTAAAGATGGAAAAGCTATCATACCGATTCATTTAAATAATATTAATGAATTATATATGAAACATGACCACAAAAAATTAGCATTATCTGATGAAGTCTGTAATTATATAGAAGAAATTGCTTACATTATTCCTTTAAAATATCCGATTATTTTAGAGATTTATTGTCCAGAGATTTCTGAAGAACAACAATTAAGAGTAAAAAAAGTAATTAAGAATAACTATGGAATGGAAATCGATGATAGAGACTATGATATCCATGTTGCAAATAGAAAATGTATTTCTCTTTTCTTCATGGGACTAGTATTTATGCTACTTTCATTTGCACTTCATGATAAAGTAACTCAATTTGTCGTTGAATTTTTCTCTATCGCAGGATGGGTTGCTCTTTGGGAAATGTTTGAAGTTTTAATGCTTAACAATGCAGAAAAAAGGACAGAACGTTTATATAAACTTCAACTATATGATAGTGAAATTCGTTTTGCATTTCCAAAAGAATCTAATAATTAATAAAACACAAAACGTCGCTTAAAAGCGACGTTTTTTTATATATAAAAACAGAGAAGTATGCTTGATGGCATACTCCCCCGTCCAGAAATTCCTACTCATAGGTTCTTCTTAGATTACAGGTAATTTTGTACCAAAACGACCGGTGTCTGACGGTCACCGCTACCTGTTGTCAGGTCAGACAGAGAGGAAATCAAATCGGTAATCTGTCTCGGAGTAGTTCCCAGCGAAGCAGTTTCAGTGATATCTTTTGCTGCCTTTCTTGCTGCCTTCTCTTCGGCTACGATTTTCTCGATCTCTTCTGCAGTCTTGTCTTTGTGTGCGCTTGCGATGAACTTAAGTTTAACTTCCTCAGGAGTACCCTTAAGTCCCTCAGTTGCCCCAGGTGTGGTTGTCGGATCAGCCAACTCCCAAATACCACCTACAGGATCCTTGAAGGCTCCATCACCAAACACATAGGCTTCAACGCTCTTTCCTGTTCTTCTGAACATTTCGGCCTGAACTTCCTTGACGAACTTGTCGCAATCTCTTGGCATAAGCTTAAGCTCGTCGTTATCCTGGATGTTGCTACCATAAAGACCGAAGTCTTTGTTGTAGCCGCTGCCGTCTACAGGTGCATTCATGATTTCAGAAAGGTCAAGCACACGAGTAGCACCATTTTTCAGAAGAATCTTCTTTACCATTGCTCTTCTGTGAATGCTACATACAAGAATGTCATTGCAGATTGCAGGGATTTGAGCAAAGTCATTACACATGACAATTCTTCCCTTATCGCCGCAAATTTCCTTGTACATTTCCATGTAGTCCTTTCCTGTGAAAGGATGGCAAGGTTTGCCAAGCTTCTCATAAAATGCTTCCTGAGAAAGCACGTCACGATACGGATTTACTCCGCTTTCCATCATGACTTCTTCGGAAACAAGACGGTTTCCAACCTCGTCGGTCGGGTAGGTCATGACAACATAAATGTTGTGGATGCTAGGCATTGCTGCCACAGCCTTTAAGATTGCCATAAATCTGTTTCTGCTTTGAATCGGATCCACCACAGCGATAGAGTTAGCTCCGGCAAATTTGGTCTCAAGATCTTTTACGACCTCAGCCTGAGTAACAATATTATTTTGGCCGATGGCCACAACTGCCTCAGTAGTTCCTATAGCATCTTTGTCTTGAATTCCTTCGATTCCTACGGTTGCGATTACCGAATCAACGACAATTTTGACAACGTCGTCACCCGGCATGATGATTGGAGTTTTGATTCCTCGCGAAATCACTCCTGGTTTCGATTTTCCGTGCATAGCACAATTACCTCCTAACATATAATTATATTGTATGGATTCTACAGCACTTGCTGCAAGCGAATTTTATCACGGTCGTGCCTCCTTGTCAACCTTTATGTAAACAAAAGTTACTATTTGGCTGTATTTAAGCCCTTTTCATTTCAAGATGACAAGAATTTTTTTAAAAACAAAAAAGAGAAGGTTGATATAATCTTACCTTCTCTTTAACTTGCACTTATACTGATTCCATATTCTCTTTTAGATGCTATTTTAGATAGTATTTTATTAGGACCTTTTTTCTTTTTAATTAATAGATAAATTAGTTTATTACCTATCGACATAAACATCCTCCAAAAATCGTTCTAAAATAGTTTGTCCTCTTTTGTTTGGTTCATATGAATTTGTGGCTTCATTCGAACACTTAATTATAATAACATATTTTTTTAAAAATTTCCAGTAAAATTTGAAAAAATATTTTAAAATTGAAAAACTGGTCTAGCGATTGCTAGACCAGCCACTTGAACATTTAGTCCTTAGAGATGGTTTCGATAGTAACTCGATAGCCATCCTTACGCTCGGGATCGGGTTCGATGACAGAAGCATTCCACTTAGATTCGGGAGTGCCGACACCATGTGCCTCATCAACCTTTCTCTTTTTTTCTTGTGCTTCTGCATAGGTGAAACCATGTTCCTTGTCCCAACGCTTACTGAAAATGTCCTTCATGTCCATTCCTCCTTAGAGATTTCTCTTTTTATTGATGACTGACTACTGCTGATAAACCATTGTTATTACCACGATGTAAACAGGAGAAAACAATAAGTTCATCACCTTTAATTATACCACAATTTAAGCTTTTTTTCAAATCTTGAAGATTCTGCACCATGCTTACTTATATTTTATTTAAATCTTTATTAACATTTTTTTAAATTTATGCTACTATAATTTTAGATTAAGATTAAATAAGAAGATAATTTATGCATTTTATAAACTTATATCAGAACATTTAGATTTTCTGAAAATTTAGGAGAAAAACAAATATGATTGAAAATGAAATTGATAAAAAAATAATATTTGATGTTTTAGAAAAACTTGGCGAAGAATATATTGATCATAAATATTTTACTGATGGAGCTGACAGCAGAGTTTTTCTTCTTAATAATAAATATTTAATAAAACAAAATAATTATCAATCTATAAAAGCAGAAATTGAGTTTTTTGAGAATACGTTTTCCACATTTTTTCAAAAACTTGTGTATTATCCGTCCAATTTTCAGTTTGTTGTTTATGAATTTATTCCAGGAAAACCAATGAAAAAAATTATTTCACCAACAGAAATCATTTCCAAAATTATAGAAGTATCTAAAGTTTTTTCAGCCTCTTCAAAACCTGGATTTGGATACCTTGGAGAAGAGTTTAGCTCATGGCAAGAATTTCTTATGCATGAAGCTTTTCACCGTCAAAATATTGATTCAATAGATAAGCAAATTGTAGTCAATGCAATAAAATCTTTAGAAGAGTATTCATTTGAAAAGAAACTTATCCATGGGGATTTCGGCAGTCATAATTTTATTGAATACGATGGAAATTTTGTAGGAATAATAGATCCACAACCAATCATTGGTGACCCATTATACGATATTATATTTGCAATCTGCAGTAATGTTGATTTACTTTCTACATATTCTTTAGACGAGCTTAGTTTTATCACAAACGAACCAAAAGAAAAAATTAGATTAATGTTTATTGTAGTTTTATATGCAAGAATTTCAAGAGCGTTAAAATATCATCCTCAAGACATTGATACTTATTTAGAGTATTTTAAATCAATTTGTTAATATATTTTATAAAAAAAGTGCTTTTAAAAAGCACTTTTTTGATTTTATTCTAAACTTAAAATTGTTTCTATATCTTTATCTCCTCTTCCAGATAAATTAACTATTATACAATCTTCCTTTGAATATTTTTTTGCTAAATTTATTCCAAATCCAATTGCATGACTACTTTCTAATGCAGGAATTATTCCTTCTAATCTTGTTAGAAGTTTAAATGCTTCAACAGCTTCCTTATCTGTTATACTATCATATTTTACTCTTCCAATACTTGCAAGATATGCATGTTCTGGACCTATTCCAGGATAATCTAATCCAGCTGAAATTGAATATGCATCTTTAATTTTTCCTGTTTCATCTTGCATTATATATGTTTTCATTCCATGCATTATTCCCACAGTATTATTTTGCATTGCAGCTGCATGTCTTCCTGTCTCAATTCCCATTCCAGCACCTTCTACTCCAAATATTTCTACATTTTTTTCTTTCACAAAATCCGTAAACAATCCTATACTATTACTTCCACCTCCAACACATGCAACTATTGCTTTTGGAAGTTTATTTTCAATTTCTAAAATTTGTTTTTTAGCTTCTTCGCCAATAATCTTTTGAAATTCTTTTACCATTTCTGGATATGGAGCAGGTCCTACTGCAGATCCTATTAGATAAAATGCATCTTCATTTTCTGTTAGATAATCAAATGCTTCATCTACAGCTTCTTTTAATGTACCTTCTCCTCTTGTTACTTCTTTAATTTCTGCACCTAATAGTTTCATTTTTTCCACATTTACTCTTTGTCTTTTTATATCTTCTACACCCATAAATATTGTACATTTTATTTTAAATAGACTGCATACTGTTGCTGTTGCCACTCCATGTTGGCCTGCTCCCGTCTCTGCTATAATGTGATCTTTTCCCATTTTCTTTGCAAGTAATACTTGACCAATAGCATTATTAATTTTATGTGCTCCTGTGTGATTTAAATCTTCTCTTTTTAAGAATATCTTTGCACCACCTGCAAACTTACTTAAATTTTCTGCATAATATAGCGGTGTTGGCCTTCCAACAAATTGTTTTAAATAATATAAATACTCATATTTAAAGTTTTCATCATTTCTTACTTTTTCAAATTCTCTTTCAATTTCATTTAATTTTTCTTTTAAGTTTTGTGGCACATATTGTCCACCAAATTTTCCATATTCCATTTTCTTTTCCTTCTTTCTTTTTTAAATTTACTTTTTGTTTAAAATCATCACTAGCGCGTCTGCGCCAGTCCCATTCAGCTTCCATATTGCCACCTCCTTTATTTTTTTGCATAACAAAAAGCGCACATACAAGCTCAATTACTCATACATGCGCCTTTAAATCAAAACTATTAAATATATTTTCTATATTTTATAGCACGCCAAGATTGTATGAGTAATTGTTTACCCATACTTGCCACCAGTTATTTAATTTAACATTTTTAAAGTTAAACATGGCTATCTCCTTTGCTATAGTAATATTATATGACCTTTTTATAAATCATGTCAAGATTTTTTTATATTTTCAAAAAAACTTTACTCTATTTATCTATTTAGATATAATGTTATAAAATAAATTTTACACAGGTGAAAAAATGGTTGATTTAATGCAAATAATATCAGTCATTGTTAACACATATATAGCTTTCACAGAAAAGAAAAAAAGAATTTATGTTGCAACATTTCTTCTTAACTTAGCACAGCTTTTTATGTACTTTTTCAACAATGACTTAACAACAGCACTAATATATATTGTAATTGTTATAAGATCTCTTGTTTATATTTACAAAGATAAATTTAAAACAAATATAATTCCTTATCTTGCAATTATCGTGCAACTTTTAATAGGATTTTTAACAATTGAAAGCCCAATTCAAATCTTATCTATTTTACTTCCTTGCTATACATGTTGGTATTTATGGTTTTATGAAACAACTCAAAAAATACGAATTGGAAACATTGTAGCTAATTTAGCATGGGCTGTATATAATATATGTACTGGTTTATATATTGTTTTAATAATGAGAGCAATTACTGTTTTAACTAACTTAATTGCATATATTAAATACTCAAAAAATAATGAAAAAAGCGGAAATCCTGCATAGGATTCCGCTTTTTGTTTTGCAGCTTATTCGAACGTCACTTGACACTTTTCGATGTCTCTTTCTGAAAGAATATAAGCGTGATTTACTCTGTAACCAAACTGATCTTTTTTTATCTGTTCAAAAATAATAAGTGAGTTTAGCAAAAGTTCATTGTCGCTTATCGGGGTAATACCAAACTGTTTTTTCTTCTTGTCGACTTGTTTTTTTGGTCTTTTTATCAAAGTCGGATATTTTACATCTAAAACAATCAGAACAATGTTGGTATGAAGTCCCTTAAAAATCTTTAGCATTTCTGCTCTTCCTTCAAAATCGATTGGTGCAGCATCAACCACAGTAATGGAAGATTCTTTGCTAGCCTGGATGACTCTTTCTTCGAAGATATCTGTCGTCCGACGAGCTAAACTTTCCAGATTGTCTAATACAGTAGCGTGATTTTTCACAACTTCCTCAAAGATTTCATCTGTAGTAATGATACGCTTTCCATCAAAATGTTTTCGTGTAAACGTCGTTTTACCGCTGTTTTGTGATCCACAGATTAGAACCAATGTGTCATCTGGGATTGTTATTTGTGTTTCTCCTGTATGGGTTTTTCCCATCTTATCCCTCTTTTCGTTTTCTTATAGTGTGCTAATTAGAGTATAGGTATATTCATCACCGTTAATTTCTTCGTTAATCAACTCAAAACCAACTTCGTTTGCTACCATCTTCAAACAATCTTCCAACGGAGGACATACAAGTCCATGTTTGTCAATTTTGTTGAAAGTAAGGAGTACAAACTTGTTACGGTTTTTCTTATTCACCAGCTCACGTCTGATCATTTTCAGATATTCAACGCAACAGCTGTATTCATAAGCGCCCATAGGCAAAGGTTTCACGATTCCATTTTTTAGGTCTTCCATATACTCATGGATTGTTTCGGGGTTAAAACTTGGTTCGAGGCTTTCGCCTCGGAATAAACACTTCAGTTCCTTGCATGCATAGACCACAATCTTGCAGTTAATTAACTGAAAGTGCCGCATAAAGTTAGAAAATTTTTTCATATCTCTGATGCCAACCTTCCTTAAAATTTTGTCTACAATAGTATAACACATTTTATGTTAATTGTAAACAAAAGTGTAACCCCGGAGCAACGCTCCGGGGTTAATTCTTATGTCTTGTCGCTTATTTGGTTATTCTTACATAGTGATAGGCTCGATGTTCCAGATTTTCTCCGCATATTCCTTAACGGTACGGTCAGAAGAAAATACTCCAGAGAAGGTAGTATTCTTCATTTCTTTTCTGGTATGGCGAGACAAATCACCCGTACGCTGCTCTTCTGCATAATCTGCGTTAGCACGAAGCGTAACGTCGATATATGCTTCAAGATCCAGCATAACAAAATACTGATCTTCCAGAGTAATCGTGTTGTACAGTTCCCAATACGTATTCGGAATAAGAGTCTTATCCTTCAACAGTCTGGCAACATCATACATTTCAGGCTTAACAAAATAACCCTGATCATGTTTGTACTGCTTATCGATCGCTCTGAGCTGTTCGACGCGAGCGCCGAACTCGTAATTGTTCTTTCTACCGGACGCCTTAATGATTTCGATATTAGCGCCATCCCAAGTGCCGATAGTAGGTGCACCGTTCATCATGAACTTCATGTTACCAGTGCCGGAAGCTTCAGTGCCTGCAGTACTAATCTGTTCAGAGAAGTTTGCTGCAGCATAAATCTTTTCTGCATAAGAAACATTGAAGTTGGTCAGGAATACGACCTTCATCTTGTCATTGACATCAGGGTCATTGTTGACCAGATTCTGAATATCTTTGATAAGAGCAATGGTCTGAATTGCCTTCTTGTAAGACATTGCTGCCTTACCGCCGATGATAAACGTAGTTTTGTAGAAGCCCGGCAATCTGCCCTGCTTCAAAAGCTGGTAAATTCTGAGAATTCTCAGAGCATTCATAAGCTGACGCTTATACTCGTGAATTCTCTTAACCTGAATATCGAAGATGCTGTCAGGATCAATTCTAACACCTTCGCGCTTATAGATTTCTTCTGCCAAGTTCACCTTTGCCTTCTTCTTAATTTCAGCAAACTCAGTCAAAACTGCATGATTGTTCTTGTACTGTTCCAGAGTAGTCAACATAGACATATCTGTAATCCAGCCCTTACCAACGTAATTATCGAGGAAGGCTGCCAAATCCGGATTGGAAAGGTCAACCCAACGTCTCTGAGTAACACCATTGGTAATGTTGAGGAACTTATCAGGATACAGTTCACACCAGTTTGCAAGCAGGTTCTTCATGATAATATCAGTGTGAACCTGAGCAACGCCGTTAATCTTTTTAGCGACATAACAAGCAATGCGGCTCATGTGAATATTACCATCCTGGAACATCTCAAACGGATTGATCTTGTCCCAATCAGCCTCACTTCCATACTGGCCATTTTCATACTTAATTTTGCTGAATTCGTCCTTTGCGGACAGTTCATCAATGAGTCTCTTGTTGATATCATTGATAACCTGATGAATATCAGGCAGCAGATTCTTGAACATAACGCGGTTCCACTTTTCCAAAGCTTCAGGCATCATGGTGTGATTCGTATACGCGAAGCACTTACATGCCTTTTCGAAAGCTGCATCAAAAGTGTAACCATGGTTTTCGAGGAGTCTGATAAATTCCAGACAACCCATAACAGGATGGG
>JAEIGA010018304.1_pt1 | contig 10666 bp, 22 predicted proteins | sample 9270691 | NCBI WGS metagenome assembly JAEIGA01 (sample SAMN17057246, study PRJNA624740) | gut metagenome | biome: biome; isolation source: fecal sample | host: Bos grunniens | place: China: Xizang | collected 2019 | reverse complement strand
TTATCATATATAAACACATTCATAAATCATACTCATATTTAAGAAATACAATTAGCATTTCTTTGATTTTCTTCCTTTTTTAAATTCTTCAATTGCATTAGCTTTCTTAGGCTGTTTAACTTCTCCGCCTTTTTCTTTCTTTTGACATTCAGAACAAATCATTCCACCTTTCTTGAAATAAACTAATTCTTCTCCAGCAGGACATTGACCTTTTAAAGATTTTAAATAATTAAGTTTAGCACCTTTCTCTGCTTTCTACGATTGTGCTTGTTGTCCTAATTGAACAAGTTGTGCAAACTGTTGTGGATCTTGTTGTTTCAATTGTACTAATGCTTGTGCAATTTGATTAATTTCGTTTTCGTCTTTTGGTTGTTTTTTTGTAGCTACAATATAACCCATTAAAGCTAATTGTAATTCTTGTTGGTCTTGATTCATTTGTCCACCTTGTTGATGTCTTTTAATAAATCCACCTCTTTTTAAAGCAACGCCCCATTCTTTACCTAATCCTTTAAATTCACCTACGATAGGAGCAGAAGAATTTCCATCATACTTATACCAAGGAGAATTCTGTGACATCATTGCATCGAATTTCTATTCTGGAGTTTTCTTAGCACCGTAGAATGTAGAATTTTTTTGGAAATTTCTAAACATATCTTTTTCAGATTGACTTAATGTAAAATCGTTAGATGCTAACATTGCATCAATAGCTTTTTTAGTATTAGCACCATACATTCCATCTACACCTTTTGTATCAAATCCATTGTCAGTTAACCATTGCTATACAGCACTTACATTTCCAAAATCAAGTCCATTTGTTTTTGCGTTATTTCCTAAAATTTTTATATCAGTAGGAGTATTATCAGCAGAAGTATTGTCTTGTTTAACACCTTCGTCGTATGCTTTTACTTGATTCCAAAAACCTTGTGATTCAACTTGTGCAGGATTTTTAAAATGTTTTGAAGGATCATAAGATTCAGGTTGAACAAAATTCTAATTTTTTTCTATTTGATGTAATCCTTTATTAATATAAGTATCTCTAATAGGCTTAATGTCTGATTCAAATTCTTTCATTCTAGCGTTTCTCCAATCATCATTTTTCCAAAGTTTGTTAAATTGTCTTACTTGTTTTTTAGAAGGATCTTCACCATACATTAATTCCATTTGATTATCTTTAGTAAATGTATAAAATGGATTAAAAGATTTAGGAGCTGGAGAATCTATCTGTGTTCTAATTGATGGTTTTTCTATTAATCTTGCATTAGGATCATCTTTATCAACAGTCTAATGTAAAAAATGATTTCCATTAGTATCTGCAGCAAAACCTAATCCTCTTTCTTCCATCCATCTATTTCTTTGTCTCTATTGTCTTCTTGAAGCAGGAAGAGGTTTAATATTTCCTGCTACATCTACATACATGTGTTTATTCCATCCGTCTAACATAGAATCAGATCCGTATAATAAATCACCTCCGTATAGGGTACTATCAATATAATTACTCATAATTATTCTACTTTAATTAAATCCTTTGTACAAAAAACTGCTTCTTGTAATAATCCAGAAGTGGTAAACCATCTACATCTTATACCTTTTAGGTTTTGACTATCTTTGAATAATGCTGTCTCTTTTCTTAAAACAAGCATTACCGGTGAGAACATGTGTTCGTGCTATCTTAGACGAACACAATCCCCCGGTTTAAAATACATTTTGTCATCAAACTATTCCATTTCTAATTTTATCTCTTCTTTCAGTTAAACCTTCATTTACTACAGCCATGATTCTATTTTCATTAACTACAACAAAACCTTGTTTAAAGAAAGGTACCATTGTTTCACTTGCAATTGTATAAAATACTACATCACCAGGTTTTAAAAACTCACATTTATGTCCCACTTCTACTACAGAACCAACTTTAATAAATTGCTGTTCTTCTTCGATCTCACCTGTTTCATTAGATTTATATTGAGGAGTCATTCCACCTAAATCGGTGATAATACCACTTTCTGTAATTTTAATCTGTTGAAAAGGATTCTTTTCAAAAGGTTGAATTAATACATATCCGAACATAGGCATAATTTCTAATCCGTTGATAGTTTCAGCTACTTTTTTAGAATACTCTTCTAACGCTTTAGCATGATTATCAAATTTTTCTACGTATTCATCAACTTTATTATTAAACTTAGCTTGTTTTTCTCTTGCTAAAGTTACATCTGCGGTTTCTCCATTTACTACAAAATGTTTACCTGTTCCTTCCATTCCGTTTACGTTTAACGCTAATTTTTCATTGCTGTTTAATTCCATTCTTTCCATAATTCATTACCATTTATTCATTTCACATTTTTCATCTTCTACTCTTGTTTTACTTTCGAGGATACATCCACACAAAGTACACACTTCTCCAAATCCTTTAATATGTTCGGTTTTATTACAACCGTGACATATTTTTAATCTTTCGTCAGCTTTATCTTGATGTTTTCGAGTAATATTAAAATAAGTACCCTTTATAATATTCCAGATTTTTTTAAATACCTTTACCATTTTCCTACAGGACAGTGTTTGTTTTTATTCTCTATCTTATATTTGAGATAACATCCACATCCTTTAATATATCCAGGTTTAGATATTGTACTAACGTCGTTTGTTTCTGGATTTAGATATAGCTTTGCATTACATATCTCTTTATCTGTATCACATATAGGACAAGATCTACATATTTTAGTTCGTTCTGTAATATACTCTGCAATCATAATTAATATTCTATACGTTTACGTTTCTTTCTATTTTCTTCTAATTGTGATTCTTTTTTATAATAAGCTAACATTTTAATAACTTCTTCTTTTAAATAAGGAAGATGATATACTGTCATATTATCATTATGATCAAAATGAATCATTACAAGATCTTCAATTTCAAAATCAGGATTTAATTTTTGAATCATCCACGCATAAGTACTTAGTTGCAATGTATAATGCCAATAATTAACATCATCTAAATTATTCAACGGATATTTCATTTTCTCCGATGTCTTTTTATTTTTATCATAAAAACTTTTTGTTTTTATTTCTTTATTAGTTTTATAATCCGCAATAATAATTTTATTACCTTTTTTAACTAATAAATCTATTTGACCAGCAATTCTTAGTTTTCCGTCTTCAGATACTCTATGAATTAAATATTCAGGATAAACTCCGTATTCTAAATCTAATTCATTATAGTCTTTAATACATTCAAACTTACCACCAATTTGATATTTTGCTAAATCAATATCTCGTCTTTTACCGTACAGAGAATTTTCTAAATCCGAATGTATCTTAGTTCCACGTTCACAAGATTTTCTATTCTCTTCGTCCCATGCATCTAAGATTGCTTGTTGTTCTCTATTAAAATCATTTTCAGAAATCTCATACATTTCCAGCAACACTTTGTCAAATTTCTTAGTACTGAGTAAAGACTTTTTCTCAATAGCCCAATCATCTTTAGACAAAAGTTTCTCAAGTGCTTTATAACTTGACCAAAACTCCTTATCAAAAGGATTAGTGAAAGTATGAATTAAAGTTGTTACTGATATAAATTTCTGATCTGGTTGAGTAACATCATAATAAATATGTGCCTCTTCTTCGAACGCTATATTTCCGTTCTGTTTTGTAATTTTACTTTTATCCATAAATCATAACACATTTAAACATAAATCATTTTTAATCTAAAATATTTTATACTTTTCAAGTATATTAATATTATTTGTAGAAAGCAAATCTAAAATTATTATATAATCTTAAAAATATTTAAAATGAAAAATTTTGAAATTTTTGGAATTCCGAGCTTAGGTAAAGGTTCAGGAATTCATATTAAAGCAGAAAACAAAGGAAAATTCACAGATTACTGTGGAGGTAAAGTAACAGATGAATGTATTTAGCGAGGTAAAAATAGTTCAAATCCTACGATTAGAAAAAGAGCTACTTTTGCAGATAATGCTAGACATTTCAAACACGAAAGTGGTGCTAAAATACATAAGCCAAATGGACATAGAAGTATATTAGATAATGATTGGATTCCAACTAAAGAATTAAAAAAGAAACATAAATTAGTAAGATATAATTAGGCTGGAAATAAACTAGATTATACTCAGGTTGTTAGAACTGACTATGATAAAGAAGTTCCTAGATGGAATAAAACTATATATTCTCAATTTGATTCTGCATGGGGTTATCCTAGTTTGTTAGGTCTTGGTGTAAACGGAATTGTTGCTACCGCTAGACATTTACATGGTAATGATAAAATGTAGTATAAAATTAGAGATAAAGCAGGAGATAATTATTGGAGATATAGATTAGGATTAAGTGTTGATCCTAAACATTTTGGAGAAATATTAGACGATGGTAGCGTTACTCTTCCTAAATATGTTGAGAACGAAATTCCTACTGATACAACAATGCTTAAAAATAGAATTGCTGCTAATGAAGAATTTATAAAAAATAATCAGTTTACTAAAGAAGAATGGGATATAGCAACCGGTTTAGTAAAGACAGATAAAGAAACATTGGATTCTTTAAGACATACTTACAAAACAGGAGAACCAGTGGTTATAAATGAATTTTCTTATAATTCAAGACCTTTACTTAAAGAAGGTAATTATACAGAAGATAATCCAACTCCTTTAAACATGTTATAGAATTATACTGTTTAGTATAGTCCATCTGACAATACTATGTACTATAGAGATATATATGATTTTAACCAGCTTGATTGGGCCGTACCAGGTAAAGCTTATAGAATAAATGGAGCAATTAATTTAAACAAAAAGAAATGAAGAAACTAATTAAAAAATGTCAATACGGAACTCCTAGAGGAGGATTAGTACCACACCAAGAATCAGGTTCTTGGGGAGATAGAGGTCAAGGTAACGAACTACAATCTGCATTAGAAAATGGATTGAGTTGGGTAGGAGATAAAATTGTAAATGCTGGAGATTATATAGAAAACGGATTAATACGTTTAGTAGGTTTTATTCCTGGTGGAGATTTAACTACTGAAGAAATGTTAGAAAATAAAAGATTATCTAGAAATGCTGATGAAAATGGCATTTACTATGATATAAATGGTAATAAGTAGATTAATCCTATTTCGTTAAAAGCACCTATGTTACCTACAATGCCTGCTAATGCAACTCCAGCAATGTAGGCTTTATTCAATGATTTAAAAAGACAACGATTTAACTGGCAAGTTAGAGAAAGTTAGTTACGTAAAATAGGTAAAGCAGATACTATAGAAACTACAGGCACCGCTAAAGTATATCGTCGTTTAGAAGATGAATTAAATAAATTAATAGAATCTGCTAAAGGCCATTTAAACAAGACAGACGATGTCAAATTAAGTAAAAAACAAAATGCTTAGTATAAGCATAGTAAATATATGGCTTCTGAATCTCAAGGTAAGGTCGGTGATTTACGCACAGTTAATTCAGGTAGACCAGCATTAAAAGGAAGACAGTGGGATGAAGTAGAAAGAGTATTAAGAACAGACAGCAATCCAAAAGCAAAAGCTTTAGTAGAACAATATGATAAAAAAGTAGCTAAAGGAATTAATAAAGAAGCTTTAAAAGTTGCCCGTAGAAAAATGCTTGAACAATACTTAGATATGATGCCAGGATATTTTAATTATTTAAGATAATGAGTAAAAAATTAATAAAGAAATGCTAGTCTGGTGATATTATAGTTAAATCTGATAACACTAAGGTATCATCTCCTATTATAAAGGAAAAACCTATTTACATACAACCACAGTCAAAGCAAACTTACGTTAGTGCTGATTATAGAAGTCCGTGGTAGTAGCAGCAAGATTAGAAAAAAGCTGAGATAGCATATAATATGTATATAGATGAAAAAAATAAAGAACTTGCTTTACAACATGCTTTAGGTTTAGCAACAGTAGCTGATGCGGCTATGTTAGTACCAGATGCTACAGATTTAATTACAAAAGGAATTAAATACGCTGGTAAAAAACATTTATAGAAAAAAGTTGCCAAAGAATTCGAACGTGCTATAAATGAACGAATTTGGCGAGATGGAAGAAACATAGAAAAATATGGATATAATCCAAGACGTATAATAATGGGAACTCCTGTTGGAATGCCTGCACCTGATGCCGATACTTTTTTCCATTCTGGTAATTTTGTAAGTAATTTACAACCAGGAACTCCTGTTCCAAAAAGAGGAGGCTATGTTAGAGTAAAAGATGGTCAAATTCATCCAATAGATGGTGGTAGTGGAGAACCTAGGGTTTGGTGGAATAAAGGCGATAACTATGGAAATGGTGAAATTATCTTAACGACTAAGTCATCTAAAGTAGATGAAAGAGTTGTGGATAATTTAGATAAATATGATAAATATCACGGCAGCTATTATCCATCATATTATACAAGTGGAGCCATTCCTTTGGATGAAGTAGACCTATACTATAGAAATCCTTTGACTGGGGATTACGATCATCCTATACAGTTTACTCCCAATTCAACTTTTTTTAAAATTGGAAATAATTTAGAACAATTGGATTGGTTATTGTTTAAACAAGGAGGACGATTAATTCCTAAACACGCAAAAGGTAATCCAGTAAATACTAATCCTCTACCTAAAATACCTATTAATACGAATCCTATTCCTAAGAAAGAAGATAAGAAGAAATCATTTAAAATAGATTAGAGAATTATTGGATTAAGACCTACACCAGGACTTTTAACATTTCCTAAAGGTAATGGTAGAGGTTTATATATGATAAAAAGAAATGAGTAAGAAGAAATTAATTAAAAAGTGTTAGAGAGGAGGCTATACAACTCCTATAAGTGTAAGGCCTGCAGGTTATGATGATACACCTAAGCAAATTCCAGAGCAATTTTGGGATAAATTAGATAATTTTGTTAATGGTGCTGAAAAAACTTTGGGAGTTACAGGCCTAGGTTTAATGGGTGCTACTATCGCAGCACCAAATCCATACACTTTAGGAGCTGCTTACATTAATTCTTTAGCTAGCGGTGCTTTAGATACTTATTAGATTGCTAGAGCTTTACATAATAAAGATTATCAAAATGTTACCAAAAACTCTATGGATCTAGCATTAAGTTTAGTAGGAGCCAAATTATTTAAAAATGCAAAAAACCTTAAACAAGCAGACGAAGTTTTAAGTTAGTCTGGGGCTCCTCGTAAATTGGTAACCAGAACAATAGGAAGAGGAAGAGGTAGACACAAAGTTACTTGGCCCTGTGAAAAAGCTAAATACATCGAAACTATAGGGCCTGCTTATGTGATAGATGCTTTTGGTAATGCTATCAATCTTCTAGATGTTAAAACAGACGAGAATACTGAATAAAAAATGCCGAACTTAGCTTAATTGCTAGGCTCGGCATTTTTGCATAGTTTTATTTGTCTTCGTTTCTTTATATACATTATAAGTGCTGTTAGTAGAAATCCTACTGTAATAACATCTTGTGTTACATTATAAGCGAGATTGCTAACAGGAATCTTGAAATACCAATTAGTAATATTCATTAACTGTATTACTAATATGTAATATATGAACATTCTATGATAATTACAGAATTGAAACACTTTAGATGATATTAACATAAACATCATAGGTGCTAATAACAACCCTAAATAATGAGTTACTATTTGTAATACAAGTGTAGGACCAGATCCTATATTAAAGAGTGCTGCGTATTGAGCTACCATGTAACTAAACGCCATTATCATAGGTAATAGCTTAAGTAGAAATAAATCTACTTTATAAAGTTCTTTAGTTTTTAAAATATCGCTATTCATACAAAATCTATCATTGTAAATGTTTCTTCATTTAATTCATATTTAACAAACTTATTAAGTATTCTTGGAATTGGAATATATCGTTTCCAAGGTCTTACAGACAATGTTAAATATTCTTTTGGAGTAGGTACAGATAAGAAACCTTGAGCTACAGGAATATTTCTATATACAACTCTTACATTCTATACAGGTTTCTTTTCTATTATTTGTGTTAATCTTGTTCTTTTATACTTATGAACAGTATTTTGAAGAATTAAATCTATTAAATGATTAGCATTTTGTCTTTCAAATACAATTCTATAATAAGTTATTTCTGGATATTCGTTAAGTAATTGTAATGCTTTATCTAAAGAAGTTTTACTTACCCAAAGTCCATGACATAACATTAAATCTTTATTTACTCTAAAATCAAAGTATCTTACTCCTGCTTCTAATTGTTCTTCAATTGTTTTATCTTGACATTTTGCAAACGGAGTAAATAAACGGTGAACCCAGTTTTTACTAGGCTCACCTGTACCACTATTGTGTGATGCTATTTTTACCATGATACGCTAAGTTCATTTAAGTCATCAAGAAAATCTAAAAACCATTGTTCGTTTTTGAATCCACATTTAATCATAGTATCAATGGTTTCTTTTACAGAATCTATTGTTTCTTCACAAAGCATTTTACATAATCGTTCAGTCAAGTTTTTCATAATCCATCCAATCTTTAGTTACAGTTTTTAAATGTTCTAAATCATCGTATACACTAGTAATTGTCATTCCTGTTTTAGGATTTTTATAATGATGTAAAACAGTATTTTGTTCTTCTATAATCTCAGTTTCTCTATTTAATGTTTTAGACCAATATAAATATTTATCTTCTAATTGATCTTTATCACATTCTTCTAATAGTTGTATTCTAGGATTATTAATAATGTTATTATATTTTCTTTTTAAGTTTGATACTTTTACAACATCATTACCATTCAGAATTATTGCGCACTGTTTCATTGTTAATTACACATTCTGTTAATAAAAACATACTAGCTATAGATACTGCATTTTCTAATGCTACTCTAGTTACTTTTGCTGGATCAATGATTCCTCTTTCTAATAGATTGCAATATTCTTTCGATTTAGCATCATATCCGATATTATCATCTTTAAGAAGATTTTCTACTACTTGTAATCCACATACTCCCGCATTTTCTGCGATTCTTATTATAGGTTGAATTAATGCTTTTTTTATAATTCCATCCGAAACATATTTAGAAGCATTTACATATGTCCATCCTCCTCCTGGAACTATACCTTCTTCAATAGCAGCTCTCACTGCACATATAGCATCTTCAACTCTATCCTTCTTTTCTAATAGTTCTACTTCTGTATTTGCACCTACATATATTACTGCTACTTTAGCTTCAGTATCAGGAGCAATTATTACTGTATTATCAATAGTAATTGTAGCTTTATCACATTTGTCAATCTGAACTAATTTTTCAAATGGTAATTTAACTACACATACTTTCATATGATTCTGAATCTTATTAATAATAATTGTGTCTAATGCATCGTGATCAATACCTTCTGTAAGAATTAACAATGCTCTATTTTTATTTACAGACTCTTCTAATATAGGAAGAATATCTCTAATATCTGTTATAGTTCCTTTGTATGTATAAACAATAGGATTTATTAATTCACAACATTGTGCATCAGAATTATTAATAAAGTAAGGAGATGCGTAACCTCTGTTTAATTGTAATCCTTCTACAATCTTAATCTCAGTTTCAGCACCTTTGTTTTCTTCCATTGTGATTACACCTTCTTTACCTATCTTAGAGTAAGCTTCAGAAATAAGTTCTCCAATCTCAGAATCATTATTTGCAGATATTGTCGCAATTTGTTTGATTCTATCTAAATCAATATCTTGTTTAGTTTTATTAATAATATTTTTAACAATTGCTACATCTTTATCAAGTTGTTCTTTTAATAAATAAGGATCTATACCAGCAGCTAAGTATTTCATTCCTTCATTGATAATAGCTCTTGTTAATACTGTAGCTGTTGTTGTACCATCACCAGCATCATCACAGGTTTTAGCACAAGCATTTTTAATAAGTTGACAACCTATATTTTCAATCGGGTCATCTAATTTAACTTCTTTTGCTACACTTACACCATCTTTAGTAATATGTGTTCCTTTGATAATTACATTTCTACCTTTAGGTCCGAGAGTTACTTGAACTGCATCGGCTAACACATTAACTCCTCTCTGGAGTTTTGTTCTTGCTTCATCATTAAACATTATCATAATTCACTTACATTAGGATTAAATAATCCTAAAAATTCTAGTTTTAACTTATTTGCTAAATTTGTACTGTGATTTTTATAAAGACAATAATCTGAATAGGTATTAGTAATTGAATCCCAATTTGAATCCCAATTTGAATCTTCAAGTTCCCATTCTTTATCTTCATAAAGTTCTATTTCTTTAATAGATCTATATCCTCCGACAGGTTCTTGTGTCATAAACATTTTATTCATAACTCATTCTTTTTAATTGTTCAACTATTCTTTCTTCTAAAATAGCATCATAATTAGGAATTATCTTTTTATTATGTAAATATAAATCCATAGGTTCACATATTTGAACGAATTTATCTTCATATCTTATCCTAAGATAATAACAATTATTTATAAAAATTTTTTCATATTTCATAGTTGGGATACTAGGATTCGAACCTAGACTAAAGGTTTTAGAGACCTCTGTGCTGACCATTACACCATATCCCAGTATAGTTGCCTCATCCTCGACTCGAACGGGAAACGCAGGGGCTAGAATCCTGAGTGTTACCATTACACCATAAGGCA
>JAEIGA010018303.1_pt1 | contig 10666 bp, 10 predicted proteins | sample 9270691 | NCBI WGS metagenome assembly JAEIGA01 (sample SAMN17057246, study PRJNA624740) | gut metagenome | biome: biome; isolation source: fecal sample | host: Bos grunniens | place: China: Xizang | collected 2019 | reverse complement strand
TGCCAAAGAATATATGTTCATTATGTTTTGGGGGTTAATTCCCTATGTGCTGGGGCAATGTTATTCTAGTACTCTTCGAGAAACAGGAGAAACAAGGGTACCTATGTTTGCAGGACTAGCATCAGTGGTTGTCAATCTATGTTTGAATTATATTCTTATATTTGGGAAATTTGGTGCGCCAGAATTGGGAGTAAAAGGTGCTGCAATCGCGACAGTGATTTCGCGTTTTGTTGAACTTTTGGTCGTGGCAATATGGACACATCTACACACTGTGAAGAATAAATTTGTGGTAGGACTTTATACGAGTTTGCATATACCAAAACAGTTAGTTATGCAGATTTCGATTAAGGGATTCCCGCTACTGATAAATGAGACAATGTGGGCGGCTGGAATGGCACTTATCAGTCAGTGTTATTCTACAAGAGGGTATGATGTAGTGGCTGCGAATAATATTTGTCAGACGTTCTTCAATGTGTTTGGTGTTTCTTTCATGGCAGTAGGGGCAGCGATAGCAATTATTCTCGGGCAATTGTTAGGAGCTGGAAAATTAGAAGAGGCAAAAGATACTAGTAGAAAATTGATTGCTTTTTCTGTGTTTGTGAGCACAATCGTAGCTTGCGTTTTCTATATGTGCGCAGGGTGGATTCCAAAGTTTTATAATACGAGTGATACAGTTCGAGTGATGGCAGGTTCCCTTATGCGGATTTGTGCAGTAACATTACCGCTGGAGGCAATGCCACATGCGTGTTATTTTACATTACGTTCAGGTGGTAAAATTTATGTTACGCTACTGTTTGACAGTGCTTTTGTATGGTGTATTTCCTTGCCAATTGCATTTGCGTTGACAAGTGGCACGATTCTTTCAGTGTTGGCTGTTTATGCGATATGTCAATCATTAAATTTGATTAAATGTGTAGCAGGGTGTATATTGGTAGAAAAGGGCATTTGGATTAAGAATATTGTAGAATGATGAAAGAGGAGAAAAAATGGTACAAAAGAATAATCGCAACTATGGAATTGATTTTTTGAGAATTGTTGCATTACTTGGTGTGATAACGTTACATATACTGGGGCACGGAGGTGTGCTTTCTAATGTAAAAACAAATGCAGGTTATGCGGTGGCATGGTTTCTAGAAATATTGGCATATCCGTCTGTTAATTGTTTTATTCTTGTTTCTGGATTTGTGGGATATCGTGAAAAAAGATACTATCCGAGACTTCGAAATATTCTGCAGCTGTTTTTGACAGTTCTCTTTTATAGCGTATTGTTATGTTTGGCTATAAAGGCATTTTATCCAGAACAAATAGGGATGAAGGATATCATTATCTCTTTTCTTCCGATTACGACACAACAATATTGGTTTTTCACTTCCTATTTTGCAATGTTTCTTGTTTCACCTATGATTAATATGTTTGTGGACACGGCCGATAGAAAAATGATTGGTGTGAGTTATGCGGTAATTCTTCTGTTGAGCTGCATATCCTTAAAGAGCGATTGGTTCTTTTTGCATGGCGGATATAGTTTTATTTGGTTTGTGATTGTTTATTTTATAGGTGCAACGATGAAAAAGTATCAGATTATGCAAAAAATGTCTGCTTTGAAATGTGTATTGTTGTTGTGTATGACATTATTAATTACATGGTTGCCCAAGATGACGTATTTGTTTTATCAGAGCGAGGGATTAGCGAAGACAGTTCAAAACTGCTTGATTTCATATGCTTCACCGACGATACTTTTTATGGCAATGTTGACATTAACACTATTTCAAAGAATTCCGATAAATGTTAGAATGGGCAAGTTAATTACGTTTTTTTCGGCTTCCGCATTTTCGGTATATTTAATCCATGATAATAAACATGTTAGAAGCTTGTGTATAGCGGAACGCTTTGCTTTCTTGAATGAGCAGAATCCTTTCGTAATGGTAGGAGTAGTAATTTTATGTGTTCTTGCAATTTATTTTGTGTGCACACTTGTGGATAAAGTGAGAAGCTGTTTGTTCAAAATATTAAGGATAGAGAAGTTCACAGAGATGTTAGAAAAATGGTTTAAAAGAATTGTAGTTTATGGAGAAAGTTTATGCAAGAAATCTTAGTAAAAGCAGGATGTTTTATTGCAATTATTATATTAGGATATGTATTAAAGCGAGTTGGATTTTTTAAAGAAGATGATTTCAAAATACTGTCGAAGATTGTACTCAAAATCACACTGCCAGCAGCAATAGTGGTAAATTTTGCTGGAAAAACCATAGCTCCATCTATGCTGCTGATTTTGTTTGTCGGTTTTGGTGGTGGCGTGTTATATATGATTTTGGGATATCTCATCAACGTAAAAAAAGGAAAAGAGCAAAAGGCGTTTGGCCTCTTGAATTTATCAGGATATAATATAGGGAATTTTACAATGCCATTTGTACAGAGCTTTTTGGGGCCAATGGGTGTTATTACAGCAAGTGTTTTTGATGTGGGAAATGCATTTGTGTGTTTGGGCGGTGCATATGGTGTTGCAGATACTGTGAGGGGAAATGGAAGGATTTCTTTTGGACGTATTCTAAAAGCACTAACGAAATCAGTGGCGTTTGATTGTTACATCATAATGATTGTACTTAGTTTACTAAAAGTGGAATTGCCAACTCCAATCCTTTCCTTTGCAGAAATTATAAAAGATGCCAACGCTTTCGCGGCAATGCTCATGATTGGTGTAGGTTTCCGATTGTCTGGTGAGAAGTCACAATTGGGCTCGATAGCAAAATACTTGTTGCTACGTTATGGAGTGGCAGCGATCATAGCGGTTGCTAGTTTTTATTGGTTGCCATTTGATTTGGAAGTAAAAAAAGCGGTTATGATTCTGGCATTTAGCCCGGTTGCATCTTCGGTTCCGGCATTTACAGGCGAAATAGATGGAGATGTGGGATTGTCTAGTGCGATTAATTCGATTGCTATTATTTGCAGCATTGTATTTATTGTAGCGATTCTGCTTATTGTATAGGATAGAAGGACTCTTGAAATAGAGGTATTTGTGGTGGCATAAATGTGAATATTACGAAGCCAAAAGCAAACAAGCAAAGGAAAAAGAGTGCAATTGCAGGAGAGGGACATTTGAAAGTTCTTTTTCGGAAAAGAAGGCCTTCTGTTAGGTAAGACACGGCATTGGCAAGAAAGAAAATAACAATATTAATCCAGTCTTTTTGTATGCCCAATATGCCGGTGTATGAATAGTAAAGGACAGGGATAAGAAGAAGTCCTAAAGAGATACCAAAGAGTTTTGTGCACCAAAAATTTGGGTGCTTTTCGCCTAAAACAAGATTTTCGATTGCAGCATATAGGAACATCGGGAAAAATAGCAGTTTCATATGCTCCCAGATGGATTCATTTACTGCAGCAAATGATGCAATGAAAGGACTTTGGTTGCTCCAATCATAGGCAAAATGAAGAAGAATGCCGGCGACGCTGGTGAAAAGAAAGCCAATGAGTTGCCAAAAGAATACTTTGTTTTTCATAGTGAACCTCCCGGGGAAAATATCTTATGAGAAAGTATATTCAGTTTTGGGAAAATTATTGTACAATCTATAAAATCAAGTTACAATTGAGAAAAGTATTAGGGGGATTTTAATATGTCTAATTTATATTCATATGATCTTACAACGTTGGTTGGAACAACAGTAGTTTTGTTGATTTGGGGAGTCGCTTTGCTTGTGTGTGCGGCTGGATATATTGTTACAAGTATTGCAAACGCGAGAGTGTTAAAGTATTTTAATCACAGTAGACCATGGGCCGCATGGATTCCAGTGTATTCACTTGTGTGTTTGACAGAATGTATGACGGAAGAAGACGGTAATATTGATGCTTTTTTTGTAAAGATCCCTAAAAAGTATTTTATATTATGGCCAGTAGCAGTTGTTGCGGCGAATCTTTTTCTTCCGTACTTTGGTACATACTTAGGAACACTTGTTGCCACATTTTTTGCTGCGGTAGTTTATAAAGATTTGTTATCGCAGGAGAGCGGCCAAGAAGAGATTGCGCTTGGTATCATTAGTGCAATTTTCCAGATTGTTTGGATTGTTATGGCTTTCGTGCGATTTAAAGGGCAACGTCCGATAGATGTTGTAGAATAAGGTTTAAGGCATCTAACCATAAATACATATTTCCTCTTTTAGAGGAAGAAATTTTATGAGATTAGATCAATATTTTCTGCCCACTAAGGAGATTTCCCATACTTCATGGTAAGAAAAAACGGTAAATTATTTTGGAAAGTTCTGCCCATAGAAGGTGAAAAAAATTTTGTGGGCAGAAACAGGCGAAAATTTATTGCTTTACAAAATCCTTAATAAGAATTTACTTTTAACATCCCTCGTGGTATAGTAGGGAATGGAATTAGTTAAGGAGGACAATTAGCATGAAATTGGGAATCGTTGTTGATAGCCGAATTTCACCTATTTCCCTAGAAGTATCTAAAACGCTATAAATGCCGATATTACGGGCATTTGAAGGATTTTGAGTACAGATAAAAGTTCATATAAATTTATGCAGATTATAAAAAAATGGCCCACTAAATGGCCCACTAAAATTGATTCAAAGTTGCTCTAATACAGCAAAAAATGTGGTGAAGGACAAGAAGATGATTTCTTGTCCTTTTTATTTTGCACTTTGCAAGAGGTGCAAAAAGAAGCAGGAGAAAGGGACGACGGCGTTTCCGCTTGTCGCCCCGAAACACATCTGCCGGCAGTGCCGACAGAATCAGGGATTGAAGGAGTTTTGTGAAGAAAAAAAACGACGTCGTTTTGAGGGGTGCATCGTCGGTATAGGAGTCGTTTTGATGAAAAAGTCCCAATTTATAAGGATATTACCGACGTTATGAAAGACATTTTAGGAGGGAGAAGAAATAATGAAAGCAAAAAAGGAAAAGTATACGATTTGGATAAAACCATCCACTATGGATGCAGTTAAGAGAGTATATAAAACAGATAATTGTGGTACGCAAAGTGAATTCGTGGAAAAGGCCATTCTGTTTTATTTGGGGTATTTGTCTGCAGAGGAGCAGAAAACTTATTTGCCCAATATTGTTACTTCTACGCTAAAAGGAATTGTTGCGGAGAGTGATAATAGGCATAGTCGAATGCTATTTAAGCTGGCAGTTGAAATGGCAATGATGATGAATGTTGTGGCGTATAGTTGTAATGTGGACAAGGAGTCGTTAGAGCGACTTCGTGGTGAGTGCGTGAAAGAAGTAAAAAGAACCAATGGTAGTTTTAATATGAAAGATGCGGTGGATTGGCAAAGGGGTGAAGTGTATGAGTAGATTTAATACTATTTTTCAAATGGATTTACCACACCGAGCAGTTGCAGTTTATTGTTACCTTTATGAACGAGCAAATGAGAAGGGAGAATGCTGGCCAGCCATTCCAACAATTGCTAAAGATATTAAGTTGTCTGTACAGACTGTGAGACGAGCTGTTCGAGATTTGGAACGAAAACATCTGATTACAACGGAGCAGAGGTATCGGAGCAAGGGTGGGAAAAGTAGTCTTTTGTATCGGATTCTATAAAAAAGACCACCCACACACCAAGGGGATATAAGGTCCTTTTGGTGGTAGGTGGTACTGTCCATGATGGTAGGTCTAGTTAACTACCCACTTTAAGAATATTACAACAGAGAAAAGAATACTATTTACTTAATAGTTTTAATATGTGGAATTTATATTGTGGAATCTTTTCCGAAAGACAATAATTTATTAAAAAAATTGCGCATTATTTCTATTGTGAAAACTATTTTTGGATGTTAAGATTCTATGTAAATAGATACGGCAAGGAGATCGACTTATGAGTGGAATTTTTAGTTATGATAGTAAATTTACACTTGCTTTGCAAAAGTTCGCAGATGTTATTGTTGCGAGTGTGCTATGGATTATAGGGTGTTTACCGCTTCTTACCATCGGCACTTCCACAACTGCGCTTTACTATACGGCTATTAAGGCGGCAGCGGGGGAAAGCGCAATAGTAAAGAACTATTTCAAATCCTATAAAGAAAATTTGAAACAATCCATTGTGGTAGAGATTATACTCTTAATTGTTGCCTATATTATGTATGCTAATTGGAAACTTATATTTAGTATGTCGAACGGAACAGAGGTATTAAAAGTAGTGTATTTTGTTGTGATTATTTGGTTGGTGCCGATTGTGTGTTACTTGTTTCCAATACTCGCAAGATTTCAAATTTCTACAAAATTGTTGTTTGTCAATGCATTTGTGTTGAGTTTCAGGAACCTGCCAAAGACTGTTTTTATAGTACTGACCAGTATGCTTCCGATAGTATGTTTTGTGATTCGTATGGATTATGTAATAAAGCTTCTGCCTCTGATTATAGTAGTGATACCGGGGCTGATAGCGTTTTTGAATGCAACTATGTTTATGAAAGTATTTGAACCATATATGCCGAAGGAAGAGGCAGATGAAGATATAGATGAATAAAAAAGAAAGTAGCAATCTTAAGTTTTGAAGTTAAACATTAAGAATGCTACTTTTTTTATTCATAATTCCGATATTCTTTCGGAGATTTCCCACATTTCTTTTTAAAAAAACTCGAAAAGTAGTATTGATCTGCGAAACCTAACTGTGTTGCGATTTCCTGTAACGGAAGTTGTGAGCCACGAAGCAGTGTTTTTGCAGCGTCGAAACGCTGGTTGCTTAGATACTTGTGTGGTGTTGCTCCATATACTTTGTTGAAAACGCGAATTGTCTGTGAGACTGAAAGGTTCGTGATGGCAGCACACTTTTCTAAATTCAATTCTTCATTTAAGTGTAGGTCGATATAATTCTTCAATTCAATCATGTTTTTCGGAATGTTTGAAAATTCTTCGCGTGGTTTTAGGGAGTTCCGGAGAAACTGGCAAAGCCTTATAAACACAACGAAACTACGGTCGAATACAAGCTCGGGATTTTTTGGGTTGGATTTTGCAATATCGTGTATCTGGTTTAAATAGTCTGAGATATCAAGTCCAGGAAATACCATAGTTGTGGTTAGTCCATAAGCGTCAAGAATGGTCTGAGTTATAGGGGCATCGAAATTCACCCAAATTTTTGTCCAAGGGTCATCCGGATTTGTATAATAATCATGCTTCTCGCCAGAATGTAGTAAATAGGCATCGCCAGCTGAAACGGCAAGTTTCCCGGAAGGAGAATTGATAAATCCAGAGCCAGAAATGACATATTCTATTACATTTTCACAGCATTCATCAGGACGATAATGATGATAGTTTGGATTGGCATACGATATGCCGATAAGTTCCAAAGTAAATGGTGGATTTCCCGAAACGGGTGGAAAACCGATTACACTTTCATGAGGTGGTGTTAGATTTAGAATCTCACTCATATGAAAACTCCTTTCTATGCGCATTTTTTCGAAAAAACGCGTGTTATTTCTATTGGAAACAAAGAACTATAATTATAAAATAATATGTGTAGGTGCACAAAAATGGTCGAAGTGCGTAAAAAAATACATTAATTATGTCCAATTTGATTACGTTTACGTGTATTATCACGACAAAATTATAACGCTGATGTTCATAAAACGCAAACAGAAAAAAACAGCAATTTTTTGAAAAAATCAGTGTGGGCGAAAGAAAGGAGAGATGAACGTTGAAAAATCCGATAATAGAAGGATGGTATGCAGACCCAGAATCGGTTGTATATGATGACAAATTGTATATATATGTGACCAAATCGCTACCGTTTGAAAAACAACAGAATATAGATTTAGTTGTATCTACGGATTTGGAAAACTTTGAATTAATACAGGATGTTGTAGATATGTCAACGTTTCCAAGTGCCACTTTTGCAGTGTGGGCTCCGTCAATCATAGAAAAACAGGGGAAGTATTATTTAATTTTTTCGGCAAATGACATTCATCCTGGTGATGAAAACGGAGGACTTTATATAGGAATGAGTGACAGACCAGAAGGTCCATTCCGAAATATATATGAGGATGGGAGGCCGTTCATCAATAAATTTTACAATGGGGCACAACCAATCGATGCACATTTTTACAAAGAGGATAATGCTGTGTATGTGTATTATGGCGGATGGGATCATTTAAATGTGTGTAAGATGAATGAGGAAATGAATGGAATCGTACCATTGTCAGAAACAGATACTCAGCAATTGATTATGGAAATTACTCCGAAGGATTATCATGAGGCGCCTGGCCTGACAAAGATAAATAAACAATATATTTTGATGTATTCATATGGTGGATGGATAAATGGTACTTACTGTGTCAAAACAGCTGTTTCGGATTCACCGTGCGGACCATTCGAATATCAAGACACCATATTGGCGGCTTCAGAAATAGCAGATGGGCCGGGGCATAACAGCACCTTCCGCCTACGCGGCAAGAATTATATTGCTTATCACAGGAGAAGAATTGGCGACAATTATCCACATCACAGAGAAATCTGTATTGATGAGATGGTAATAGATGGGAATAAGATAAAACCAATTGTCATGACATGACGGTTTTATTTAAAATATATAAAGCGAATAAACAACGAATAATTCATTATCAAGGAGGAAAAGAAAATGAAAAAAATAGCAAAAAAAATAGTAGCATTAGTATTAGCGATGATAATGATGGCATCGGTGCTCGGTCTTGTGGGTTGTGGAAATACAAGTGGACCGAAGGACGGTCAGACAGTTATCAGAATGATGGGATGGGGGAATACCTATGAAACGGGAATTTTCCAAACAATGATTGACATGTTTATGGAAAAATATCCGGAGTATTATGTGGTATATGATCCAATTAGCGGTAATAACTATATGCCAGTATTACATAATTCTATTGCAAACCCAAGAGAGATGCCAGATGTATTCTATTGTGCAGATACGGAATTTATGCGTTTGGTATATTCATCGGACATCTTTTTGGACCTCAATCCATACATTGAAGCGTCTGATGAATTGTCTCGTGAGGATTTGTACGAAGAGTCTATTCGTGCCTATAGTTTTAACGAAGAAACAAGAGTGATTGGTGATCCAAACGGCGCACTTTATGGTCTTCCAAAAGATTTGGGACCGACAGCGCTTGTATACAATAAAGATATGGCAAAAAAAGCTGGTATTAAAGTGGACAGAACCATCAAAGTTGGTTATGATGCGACGAATAAAAAACTCAATGACCAGATTTGTATGACATGGGCACAATACATTCGTTTCGCGAATGATGTGGCGGAAGCAGGAAAAAAGATGACTGGAAAACATGTATATGCGGGTGGTGTAAACGACATTGATTATGCGTATATATCAACAGGTAATAAATTTACTATTTGGGATGACAAAGAACAAAAAACAAAGATTAATATCAACAATGATGATTATGCAATGTCGGTGCAATATGTTGGAGACCTTGCGATTAAATATGGTTTTCAATCAGTAGAAAAGCAGGCCGAAAAATCAAGCCGCGAGTTGTTTATTGATAATCAGGCAGCAACAACATGGTGTGGTGCATGGGATACAAACTCGCTTTGGGAAGCACCATGCGATTGGGATATTCTTCCAACTCCTGTACCTAGCACTTCTTACGATTTAACAGACGTAACAGCTCCAGCAAGGGAAGGTAGTAAAAATGTAACAATATTGGGTTCTGTGTGCTTTGGTGTGTACAAGGAAAGCAAAAATAAAGAAGCAGCGTACAAGTTGGCAGAATTTCTTTCTACTAATAGAGAGGCACAGGTATATAACTACACAGAAGGTATGGCTGTTCCGAATCGAGTAGATATGTTTGATGAGTATATGGAAGCTGAATTAAATGATCCGAATGGAATGAATAGACCACAGAATCGTATTGTATATAAACAGCATTTGGAAAATAGTGGAAGAAGAAAAACGGCATATACTTACAATGAAGGAAATGCTTGGGAAACGACGCTTTTAACAAATGCAGATACGAAATATGCAATGTATCATGCGCTTTTGCAAGGCGGAAAAGCGAAAGCATACAAACCAAACTACATTGTATTTGATTGGTCAACAGGAAAGATGACCACAAAACCGAAATCTTATGATTCATCAACGAAGGATGTTATTTCGGGCCAAGAATTGCTTACATGGCTCTCAAATGATGTACAGCGTGTATTAGATAAATCGAATGGGAAGTATAAGGTATACACTGAATAGTCCGATTTGGAGGAAAAGGAAATGAAAAGCGAATCAAAGAAAATGACGAAAAGGGAACGCAAGGATAACTTGTGGGGCTGGTTTTTGGTTTCACCAGTGGTTTTTAAGTTATTTGTTTTTAATACAATTCCAGCATTGTTTTGTTTGGTTGTCAGTTTTACAGATTATAATATGCTTGGAGAAGCGGGGAGTAGAATTACAAAGTTTACTTTAGATGCCTATAAAGATGTGTTCACTAGTGAAGCATTTTGGAAATCTATGGGAAACACTCTGTTTTATATGTTGGGGATACCGTTTAAATTAGTTCTTGGTTTTCTGTTGGCCTATGCTTTAAATGCCAAGTTCTTAAAAGGGAAAGGTGTGTTTCGTGTACTTTATTACATGCCTGCAGTAGCAACTGCAATGGCGATAGCTATCGTGTGGAAATGGTTCTTCAATCCGGAAGGTCTGTTAAATGCATTATTAGGTACGGATATAGCGTGGTTGTTAGATCCCAAGACAG
>JAEIGA010018302.1_pt1 | contig 10667 bp, 7 predicted proteins | sample 9270691 | NCBI WGS metagenome assembly JAEIGA01 (sample SAMN17057246, study PRJNA624740) | gut metagenome | biome: biome; isolation source: fecal sample | host: Bos grunniens | place: China: Xizang | collected 2019 | reverse complement strand
TTGCTAAACTGCCGTACGGGTTACCGTACCGGGGGTTCGAATCCCCCAGCTTCCGCTTATTTTTGCATGGCGCTTTCGTCTAGTGGCTAGGACACATGCCTCTCACGCATGGAACACGGGTTCGATTCCCGTAGGCGCTACAACAAAAAAACAATGCTTATTCGGCGCTTTCGTCTAGTGGCTAGGACACATGCCTCTCACGCATGGAACACGGGTTCGATTCCCGTAGGCGCTACAGAGTTGGAATCCTTAGGGGTTCTTTTTTTTATTGACAACGTTTGCTTTCCGCAACCCACACTGCACTAACTTTGTCAGTGCTGCGTGCGACCGATTGCTGCAAGCATTGTCTATCAACAACTGGTTGTTGATTCCCGAAGTTATTGCTACAAAAAAACAGATTACCAAGGTAATCTGTTTTTTTGTAGCAATACTGTCAGCAGCTCATTGCTCCGCAACAGTTTACTACTTGTCCGCTTACGTATGCCGACAGGTCGCTGGCCAGGAACAACGCTACGTTTGCTACATCCTCCGGTGTTCCGGCACGGCGTAGCGGTATGCTCTTTGCCCATTCGGCGCGCATCTCTTCGGGAATAGCCGATGTCATGTCTGTTACAATGAATCCCGGTGCAATGCAGTTGGCTCTTATTCCACGCGGGCCCATCTCCTTGGCTATTGACTTTGCAAGTCCTATCAGTCCTGCCTTCGATGCCGAGTAGTTGCATTGTCCGGCATTGCCGTTCTCGCCGACTACTGATGACATGTTGATAATGCTTCCGCCACGTTGCTTTGCCATAACAGGGACTACGGCGCGTGTAAAATTGAATGCCGATTTAAGGTTTGTCGTAATGACTGCATCCCATTGTTCTTCTGTCATGCGTAGTATAAGTCCGTCCTTTGTTATTCCTGCATTGTTCACGAGAATGTCTATGCGTCCGAAATCGGCAACTATCTCCTTGACAACATTGTCTGTCGTTGCAAAATCGGCAGCATCGGCTGCGTAGCCCTTGCATTTTACTCCTAATGCCTCAATCTCCTTGACAAGTTTCTCGGCATTGCTGTTTATCTGTCTGTAAGTGAATGCAACATTTGCTCCTTCTGTCGCGAACTTCACCGCTATTGCGCGGCCTATTCCTCTTGTTGCTCCTGTTACAAGAGCTGTCTTGCCTTCCAAAAGTTTCATGATATTGTTGTTTATAGGTTATTGCGAAGATAATTATTTGCTTTTGATTTTTAATTATAAAAGGAGATAAAGTGAATATGATAAATGTTCTCTGCAGTTTGATTAACAAAAAATAACATTTCTCTAAACTGTTGGTTTTTAATTTGTTCTGCTTGTGTATAGTGTTGATATTCAAATATATACGGTTTTGGCAAGCCGCTTTTTTAGATTAATTTTATATGTGGAACCGGGGAGTTATAGTTTTTGAGGTTGCTCTTAGGTTTATGTTGAACATTAAAATTGAATTATGAACAAGATTTATTCCGACCCTATCTCAAAGGCGTATGCACTTGCAGATGGCGTCAAGAAGCAGAGCGGATTGCTTGCACAAAAGGGTATTGCAATTGATGTGGATAAACTCTCGGCTGCGTGTGCGACCCTTGAAAGAGCTGGAGAAGTGCAGGATGCTGCCGAAGCAAAACTAAAGGAAGCGCGTGAGGCTGCTCATGCTGCACTGGAGGAACTTAAGGAGGCTTTTGTAGCTTCAAAAATGCCTCTCAAGCAGAACTTTCCTCCCGAGATGTGGCTTTCATTCGGATTGCAGGACAAGAAGTGAATGCTTAAGAGAAACAAAAAATGCAGTGGAACCAGTTCCACTGCATTTTTGTTGATACAGTAATGTTATCAGTTTTTCTTGTACAATGTTGGTATCTGGCCACGTGCGTCGGGATAGATGCCGTAGCTGCTGTATTGTGAGTCGAACTGCATGAACTTGCCGTTGTATGTGTTGGTAATCTTTGCTGTACCGTCTGCATTGAACTCGATTGTCCATACACCGCCTTCCGAAGGCAGGGTAGTGTCAAGATTCACACTGTTGTAATCATCCTTCATGTACAGGTAACGGCCCAGAGCGTCCTTGATGCTGTAACCGCCGCCGACAGCCTCTATTACGAATGTGTTGTCGGCTGTAGTGTTGATTACGCCGTTTGCCGGTGAAACGGTTGTGACGGGAAGGTAACCGTAGCTCTTTGTTGCGTCAAGTGCAATCGCCTGGTTTGTGCCGGCAACAATGAGATATTGTGCACCTGATGTAATTGAAGTCACTGCTGTAAAGCTGGCTGTCTCAGCCGGTGTCTTTGGCTCCTCGTTGTCATCTTCGTTTCCGCTGTCACCGCCAACAATGTAACCGTCAGCAGTTGTCAATGAAGCATCGTCAATAAGGAACGAAGCACCGTTGCCGGTCTTGTTGTTCATTATGACAAGCGCAAGCTCTGTCTGCTCTGTAAGAGTGAATTCATAAACTCTTGCACTCCATTCAGTTCCGCCTTCAGAGGCAGCAGGAGTCTCGTACTTGTATTCGGCTGCTGTGCCATTTACTATCTTGACATAACCCAAACGGCAGTGTCCTGCATCAGTTCCATTGTTCTTTACATATGCGCTGAATGTATATGTGCCGGGGGCAAGAACGTAGCTCTGTGATGCAAAGCGCTTATTTCCTGTTGCGCCGTTTACTACAACAGAACTGCTTCCGCTATGTGCATCGCTGCTCTGGGCAATTGTTGCATTTGATGTTGCGAGTGTAGCCCAATATGCAGGCTTGTTGCCGTTCCAGTCCTCGAAGCTGCCGTTTGCAAGCAGGTTGTCACCACTTGGAACTACCGGTGTATCAGGTGTTTCCGGCTCTTCTGGTGTCTCGCCTGAGCCGCTTGCAACTGTAACGTTCTTTACCTCCCATGTACCGGCCTTGGTATCGGTAGATGTGTACTTGAATGCAACTGTTACATTTGCCTTGCCCATAAGTTCAGCCGGCAATGCAATTTTTCCGCTGTTGCGGAATGTCCAGTCAGCTGTGTTTTCCTGAGGATTGTAGTTTACAGCCTTCCATGTTGCTGTAGCAACGTCACCGGCATAGTCTGTTGATACAAGTACCTGGTTGAAGTCTGCAACCTTGCCGCTCTGTGTATATCGTATCACATAGTCGAATGAGATATATGCCTCTTTCTCGTTTGTAAAGTCAATAGCAGGTGAAACAAGCCAGCTCTCTGCAGCATAGTTGACCTCGGATGCGCTTTCATAGCCTGTTACCTTTGCACAGCTGTAGTCGATTACCCATGGGAAGTTGCCGACAGTCTCCTGAGTGGTGAACGCTCCGAAGTCTGTTGCAAATGTCTCGCTGATGTATGCATCTGCCGGAGTCTCAGGCTCTTCGGGTGTTACACCGTCTATTGCATACTTTGTAACAGTCTTGAGACCTGGAACACCGAAGTACTTTTCAAGGCTTCCTGTAAGGGTTACAAGCTTCTTGTAGTTGCCTGGGTTGTCAACAAGGTTCAATGCATTGCGTACAGCACCGCTCGGCAACTGAACAGGCATGCAATTCGCGTGGTCTGTCTCATCGGCATTGTCGGCAATGAGAATGTTTGTCTTAGACTCTGCGCTGCCGCTGAAACGGCAACCGTCTGTATATACCTGGCCGTCCACTGTACCTACAATATAACCTTTTACAACAGCGGGGGTAGCTACGCCTGTGAATGCTGCCAATGCCTCCGAAACGGTGTACTCTTTAGCCTCCTCCGGCTCTTCGGACTCAGCTGCGGTGCCATGAGCAACCTTGAAGTTCTTCACTTCCCATGTGCTGGCCTTTGTCGTAGCTGTGTAACGGAGTGCAAATACAATGCCGCTCTTTCCGAGGAAATCGGCCGGAACAGTTACGTTAGCCTTGTAGAATGTTGCCCAATCGCTACCCTCTACAGCGTTGTATGGAAGGTCTTTCCATGTAGCTGCTGCTGCATCTCCTGCATAGTCGGAACTGATGAGCAGCTGGTGGTTGGCTGCAACCTTGCCGCTCTCGGAATAGCGGATTATGTAGTCGAATGCAACGTATGCTTCTGTCTCGTCAGTGAAGTCGATAGGTGCAGAAATCAACCAGCTTGTAGCTGCGTTGTTTGTGCCGGTACCGCTGTCGTATGAGGTTGCTTTCGCTGTGCCGTAGTCGATAATCCAAGGATAGCTGCCAACGGTCTCTACTGGGGTGAATGTGCCGAAATCGGATTTGAATGATGCATTAATATATACACCTTCCTCGGTTGTGCCGCTGTTTCCGCCGCCTGTTGGGAAATCGTAAGGCGAATCCGGTGTGTCTGTACATGCTGATAGCGCAAACAGACCCAATGCTGCCAAAAATAAATTTTTAAGTTTCATGGTTTTTATTTGTTAGTTTATTGTTATTCCTCTTCTTTAACTTGCTCGATGTCGCTTGTTGAGCTTATCACGAACTGCCAATAGTTGTTGTAGCGTGTGAGCACGCCGTTTATATTGAGCTTGCCGTCGGGCAGCGGTTCGTTTGCAAAGTCGGCGTATGTGCTCATGCGGAGAACAAGGTTTGTCTTGCCCATCTTTATATGACGCTCTACAACATTGTTGTAAGCAAGCTCTTCCGGTGCCCATAGCTCAGTGCCGTCAGCCTCTGTTATCTCTACATTCTCCAGGCGAACGTACTTTGCAAGCTTTGCCATGTTGGCGTCTGTAAAGTAACTGTCGTCGATAACCTCAGGGCGCATGCACTCCTGTGTGAGGCTGGGAGTTGATATGAGACGGACATGCTCCGGGAACACTGTCTTGTTCATGCGTCCGATGCTTCCGTTGTACAGGCCGCCGACCTGTGCCATCTTGCCGTAGCCTCCTACGTAGAGACCTTTGCAGGCAATACGTACTTTCTGTCCTTTGGCCATTGTTGCGTACAGACCGACATCGTTTACGCCTACTACAATAGCTCCGGTAGGGTCGTTTATTACAAACTGCTTGTAAACGTTTCCTGTTTCATCGTTTGCCACAACGACTCCCTGAATAATTATATCCTCTGTCACTTCCTTTGCTCCGTTTGCCGAAATTATGGAAGCGAACTTGTCCTTAAGTTCTGATATGGTGGTATTTGCTTCACCGATCTCGTTGTTGCCGTATGGCGGGTTGTATGGCAATTCATTGAAATTAGGCTCGTCATGGTCGTTCATGCATGATGTTGCAAGAAAGAGCGACAAGGCAATCAACGATAGATATTTTAATGTCTTCATAATTTAAATCTCCATTTTATATTAGAAACGTAGTCCAATGTTCAGGTATGCGTTGAACGCGTTCGCATAGTAGAGGAACGGGTTCTTTGAGAACTTGTATGTACGCTCGCTACCGTCTGAATAGCTGTCGTCACGGTTCTGCTCATATCCGCCCGTAATCATCTTCTGGTTGTTGAGGATGTTGTTCAGGCTAAGGTTGATGTTGAGTCTCTTTCCGCCTCTGAGGTTAATGCTCTTGCCTATAGATGCGTCAACCATGAAGTCGCCTCTTCCTTTGTACTGAGTTGGGATATTAAGTCGCTCTTCTCCTGTTGTAGCATCAATTACAGGAGCACCGACTACGCCGGCAAGGCGTGCATATTTTGATGCATCGATATAGATGTTGTCATAGTAGTTGACATTCGCGCTGAGATACCAGCCCTTGATGTTGTAGTCAACTCCGAGACTCAATGCTGTAAGGGGTGTTCCGTCAACCTTTACACCGTCCATATATACCTTGTCGTTCATTACTACCTTCTCGTTCTCGCTGATAAGGAAACCGTTTGCATTTTTCCAGTATTCTGCGCTTCCTACAGATGCAACGGCGTTGAATGAGAGAGCTGATGTCACGTTATAGACAACAGATGCTTCGAGGCCATAGTGTGCCTTCTTCACGTCTGTCATCGTAAGGTATGTGAACTGCGACTGCTGGTCGTTGTAGAATGCGCTCTGCTCGGTGCAGTTAGTGAACAATGTGAAGTATCCTGAAACTTTTGCAGTTACAGGGCCCATCACGCTCTTGAATGATATCTCGTTGCTGAATATGTTCTCGTTTTCAAGTCCTTGTACGAAGTCGTTTCGCATACGTGGAGCAATGAACGAATTGTATGCTATAGGTGCGCGGTTCTCGAATCCTATGCCAAGAGTAATGGTAGTGTTGGCATTGGCTCTTCCGATCACTCCGAACTTGGCTCCGCCGCCGAGGAACTTAGCGGTGCCGCTGCTGCCCTTAGAGTACTCCTGAGCACGTCCGTTTCGCATGTGGCCGTAACGTTCCATTGTTGTTCCCTCAATATTTGCACCAAAATAGAGGAAGCCACCTCTGAATTCTGTCTGGTGCTGGTAGAAGAGGTTCATCTTGTTGACATAGATATCATAGTCGTAACCGAATGTGTCGTCCTCTCCAATCTGGCGGTTAGGGTTATCGATGTCGTTCTGTACATAGTCGCTGTTAGGCCCGAAGTCACCTACGGAGAACTTGTCGATATCGGTGTATCTGTCGGCACCGAGCAGGTCGGCCATTGTCTTGTAGTGCATGCCTTTTGTCGTGCCTAAGTTTATGCCGAATGTTCCTATGTTCTTGCGGTTGTAGTCGATATTAAGTACTGAGCTCAAGTTAAGAGCAAGCTGGTCGTTGTGGCGGCGTTCTACATAGTAGAGGCACTCTCCGCCGAGAGCGTTGGCCTGCTGGTTGGCGAAATACATATAGTCCCAGTTGAGCTGGCGGTTGGCCTTGCTCTCCTTCCAGTAGTTGTAGCGTGTCATGTAATCGGCAAGTTCATCTTCTGTAGGTGTGTATTCGAGGTCCCAAACATCGTATGCCGCACTTGGCAGGTTCTGGTAGTAGTTGGGGCGCGGGTCGGCTGCGTTGCCGTTCCAGCCGAGAGCTGTTGTGCTGTACATGGAGTACTTGCCGAACAGAGATGTTGTCAGCTTAACCTTGTCGTTTATCTGGAAGTCCCATGTCAAGAGCAATGAAGGTTCGTATGAGTTTACTACACGTGCATTGCGCTTTTCGCCGTTCTGGTATCCCCAGTTGGGGTTGTAGTAGTGTGAACCGGCAAGCCAGTATGCCTCTTCTGTTGCGGCACCCTGCTGTGCGCGCTCTGTAGGAGAGCCCCATGTGGCAATAGAGATGCTGTGGCTGTCGTTGATTTTCTTCTCGGCTGCAAGGAAATATGCGAACGAGTTGTAGAATGTGCCCTCTATGACACCTTCGTTGGCCCAACGGTAAGAAGCCGAACCTGTGAATGCCCAGCCGTTCTGCATAAGGCCGGTGGAGTAGGTGTACATTGCTCTTGCAAGGTAGTTGCGGTTACATCCGACAAGAGAAGCCTTGTGGCCTGCCGCATACTGGCTTGCGCGCATGTTGATATTGCTTGAACCTCCTATCGGAGAGAAAGAGAAACTGTTGTGTTCGAATGCTGTGGCACCTTCCTTGTTGCGGGTAGCATCATTCAAGCCTCCAATCATGCCGTAGCTGAACTGTCCTCTTTCGGCATCGTTCAGCAGCACTCCGTTGGCATATACGTTGTTGTACATAGACTCATAGGCTCTGATACGGAAACGCATGGGGCTGAAAAGATAGCCGACTTCGGAGAGGAAATAATCGTCGTTGGACGATATCATAGCCGTTGTACCTGCGTAGTCTTCGTCTTCGCCAAGCTGGCCCTCGGAGAATGTGTACGATTCGTTGTTGTCATCGCTGATAGTGATGACGTTGCTCATTTCGTTTGCTTCCTTTACAAGCAAAGTGTCTGCATAAAGCATGCGGGCCGGCTGTTGCTTTACAAGACCATCCTTTTCCTGGCCAATAGAAGCAGACATATCTTGAGCCTGAATGCCGGAACCTGTAGCTCCGACAAAACAGAGCAGCAGAAGTGCTGCAAACCTTGAAATTTTAACCATAGTTTTATAATAATTTGAAGTATAGACGTGTGTTTTCCGTTGTGTTCTATAACGAAGCACAAAGATGATGAAAAAATGTTAATCGGGAAAGGTTTTCTTTCTATTTTTTAAATAGGTAAGATGTTAAAAAAACAGAGCCTTTTGAAAAACTCTGTTATCTTGTTGGCTATGTTGCTGTTGCATTTATGCTGCCCGGAGTTTCGTTTCCTTTATGTTTTTTGTCGATATTGTTCGGGGTGAGGTTCTTATTTTGAACTCCAGAATTCTATATATTTCTCTGCAATTGTCTTGGGGTGGTGATGTTTTCTTATGAATTCGGTGCTGTCTTTCTGCATGCCGGAAATCACTTCTTTGTTCTTTATTAGCCATTCGAGTTTCCTATAGACATCATCCTCGTTTGGAATCACATTAACCATCGGGCGCAAATTGTTTTCGCACATCAAGTTATAGAACTCTTTTTCGGCTCCTCCTACGACAATTTTCCCTTTTGACATTGCAAGGAGCGCATTCATTCCGGGTGAGTATCCGTACAGCTGGTCGAGCAGGATGTCGCACTCGCTCACCATCATTGAATATTTCTCAAACGGTACGTTTTCGGCTTTCAGCACTTCGCAGTCGTCAGGGTAATCTTCTGCAATACGCTCAAGCGCACGCAGCATTATATCGGTTCCCTTGTATATGCTGCGCTCTTTCTGTACTCCTATAAAGAAACGTATTTTCCTCTCTGAATCATAGCAGTTTATATTGGATTCTTCCGGCTCGATAGGAAAAGGAATATATGTGAGTTTTCCGGCATGCTTTTCTTTGTATGCCATAAAGTATTCGTACATTCCGGCGATTATGCCGTTGCACTCTTCTGCCATAATTCTGTTCAGCTTGGCCTTAGGCGTGTCTGTCCAGTCTGCAGCCTGCTCTGTCGTGTAGTCGTTTATGATAGGTTTGTCGCCGATATTGAAGTCGGAGTAGCGGAACATGCGCGGTTCTTTCATGCATGCTTCAACCCAATAGGCATCCATGCCGAATGCGCCTAAGAATACCTTCTTATTGTGCCGTTTGAGGTACCGGTAAATAGGCAATATCCGCTCTGCCTTAAGCTCAAGGAACATCGGGTTTATGAACTGTACTATATCGTAGCCACGAAAGAGTGGAAGGAGTGCGTAAGTTTTTATTAAATAGGATATTCCTCCAATTTTGTTATAGCTGCGAATGAGGGATATATCACGCTTGTACCCCTTCCAGAAGTCACCGTTGCTTACAACGCATACATCGTGTCTCAGCGTGCGAAGCCCTTCGGCAAGTGTCCAATGTACATTGCTGTATTCTCCAATGAGCAGAATCTTCATTTTTTTCTTGGTTTCTTTTTGGGTATTACGATTCTCAGTATTCTCATTCCGCCACTTCCGTTCGCAAGCAATCGGAATATCCTGTATTTTAAAGAGTATTTGGCAGCAGGGATCGGGTACAGCGACAACGGTGAAAGTATTTCATTGCATTTTCTCATTATAGCCTTTGCGCTCATGCCTGTATGCATCATGTTGAGTATTGCATCAACAGTCAGCATGTTCAGCTTCCGGTCTATGGCCTTTTTCTGCACGCTGTTGCTTTTCTCATAGAAACTGCTTCGAAAGTATGAAATCCTCTCTATGACATTGAACATGTCTTCTATGCGCTTTTCCTCGAAAGCGGCGTCGCTGTTTGCTGTAGTAGAGCCTTGTCGTGTGCAGTAGCAGTACAGCAATGCATCAGTCTCTATCAGGCTCTGTGCATGGAAATGCAGCACGGTGTTGAACTCCTCGTCCTCATGAAAACAGTTTACGGGGAACCTTATTTCCTTTTTTATAGCCAGTTCTCTGGAAAAGAAGTAGAGACACGGGCTTCCGGGAAGGTTGTTCCCGGCCATATACGCGGCTCCGCTTATCGTGTAGCCGCTTCTTATCTTGTCGCTTCTCTTAGGCAGTTTTTCCGGGTTGTCGGTTACATAGTATCTGTACCGCAGAATCTGAGGCTTTTCGCTCTTCAGTATCTCTATACAATGGTCTATTTCCCTGTTGTTTATAAGAAAATCGTCGGCATCGACAAACATGATGTATTTTCCGCAAGCTTCTTTTATGCCACGGTTACGTGCGGCTCCCGGTCCTCCGTGTACGGTCTCTACAAGCCGGATACTTGTATTGGTGAATGTTTCAGTAATCCATAAAGGCGGTTCTGCGGAACCGTCATCGACGACTATGATTTCGTGGCTTTCGTTTATGCTCAGTCCGAAAATGCTTCCGATGCATCGTTCGAGCAGCTCCCGGCCGATGTTGTAGTGCGGTATTATTATAGAAAGAAACATGGCTTAACACAATTTTTTGTGCAGGAGTGACAGAATGCGGCCATGTACGTATGCTCCCATCAGGGAGAACAGCGTATATTTGATTTTGTTCTGTGGCGTCAAATCCATCTTGTAGAGGGTTTTGATATCAATGCGGCTCTCTTTAAGCATTTCAGCGGCTTTTTTGTATTCCTCCTTTTCGCCACCGCTGCAGCGGAATAGGTCGGTTAGGTTGTCAAGGCATCTTAAAAGGATGCGGTTGGCCTCTTCGGGCATCTTGTATTCGTCGCGGACTTTCTTGTAGAGCGTGACAAGGTTTCTGTACAGGAATCTTTGCGACTTGAACGAATAGCTCTTGCTTATGCTGTCCTCGTTGTCGTAATAGTAGTAGAATCCGCAGTCGGAATAGTAGATATTCTCGCAGCTTTCGTAAAGCGTTGGGGTGACAAACGTGTCT
>JAEIGA010018301.1_pt1 | contig 10667 bp, 6 predicted proteins | sample 9270691 | NCBI WGS metagenome assembly JAEIGA01 (sample SAMN17057246, study PRJNA624740) | gut metagenome | biome: biome; isolation source: fecal sample | host: Bos grunniens | place: China: Xizang | collected 2019 | reverse complement strand
TAGACCGTAATCTCGCAGCAAAATTTGATCATATCAACATAGAAGGCGACAAGGTTTATTACAATAATAGCTGGCTTGCTGGCGGCAATACTGTAACTTGGGACATGGTTCCATATAACGTGCAGATTCTTGGCGGTTCTGTCTTGCATCAAGGTAAGATAGCTGAGATGGCAACCGGTGAAGGTAAGACTTTGGTCGCTACTTTCCCTGTTTATCTCAACGCTCTCGCCGGCCGTGGCGTTCACGTCGTGACTGTTAACGACTACCTCGCAAAACGTGACTCCGAATGGATGGGAACAATTTATGAGTTCCTCGGCCTCACAGTCGATTGTATCGATAAACATGAGCCTAACTCAGAAGCTCGTCGTAATGCTTATCTCGCAGATATTACTTACGGTACAAACAACGAATTTGGCTTCGACTATTTGCGTGATAACATGACAGGAAATCCTGCTGAATTGGTGCAACGTAAACATCACTTCGCAATCGTTGACGAGGTTGACTCCGTATTGATTGACGACGCTCGTACTCCTTTAATTATATCTGGACCAACACCTCGCGGCGACCATCAGGAATTTGATGTTTTGAAACCAGATGTCGTGAAACTTTATGAAGCACAAAAACGCTTGGTTACATTGTGCCTCGCTGAAGCTAAAAAAATATTAACAGACCCTAACGCTACACAAGAACAGAAAAATCACGGCGCAAACCAATTGTTCCGCGCCTACAGAGGCCTTCCTAAAAACAACGCTTTGATAAAATTCTTGAGCGAAGAAGGTATGAAAGCGCTCATGCAAAAGACAGAAGGCTTCTATCTTCAAGAACAACAAAAGAATATGCATATCATCGACGATGAGCTTTATTTCGTTATCGATGAAAAATTACATAGCGTTGACCTTACAGAAAAAGGTATCGACGAACTTACTAAAGCTTACAACGATTCTTCATTCTTCATTTTACCTGACGTAGGAACTGAAATAGCTGAACTCGAACGCAGCGGACTCTCCGACGATGAAAAAGTCGTGAAGAAATCAGAATTGCTCCGTAATTTCTCTGAAAAATCTGAACGTTTACATACTGTACAGCAACTTCTTAAAGCTTATACATTGTTTGAAAAAGACGTCGATTACGTTATCATGGATAACAAAATCAAAATCGTTGATGAGCAAACAGGTCGTATCATGGAAGGCCGTCGTTGGTCTGATGGCTTGCACCAAGCTGTAGAGGCAAAGGAAAACGTTCAAGTTGAAGCTGCTACACAGACTTACGCAACAATCACATTGCAAAACTATTTCCGTATGTATCACAAACTTGCCGGTATGACAGGTACAGCTGAGACTGAAGCAGGTGAGTTCTGGGATATCTACAAATTAGATGTCGTTGTAATACCAACAAATAAACCTATCGCTCGTATCGATGCTGAAGATTTGGTTTATAAGACAAAACGTGAAAAATATAATGCTATCATAGATAAGATTCAAGAATTTGTCGCAGAAGGCCGCCCTGTTTTGGTTGGTACAACATCTGTTGAAGTTTCTGAACTTCTATCCCGTATGCTTACTCGTAAGGGAATAAAACATAACGTCTTGAATGCTAAGTTGCACGCCAAGGAAGCTCAAATCGTTAAGGACGCTGGTCAGGCTGGTACTGTAACAATAGCTACAAATATGGCTGGTCGTGGTACCGACATCAAGTTGGGACCTGGCGTTAAAGAAGCAGGCGGTCTTGCCATCATAGGTACAGAACGTCACGAGTCACGCCGTGTTGACCGTCAGTTGCGCGGTCGTTCAGGCCGTCAGGGCGATAATGGTAGCTCTCAATTCTTCGTTTCACTCGAAGACGACCTCATGCGTATTTTCGCAAGCGACCGTATCGCTCCACTTATGGACAGACTCGGTTTGCAGGAAGGTGAGGTTATCCAACATTCAATGATTACAAAATCTATTGAACGTGCCCAGAAAAAAGTTGAAGAAAATCACTTCGGAACACGTAAACATCTCCTTGAGTACGACGATGTCATGAACTCACAACGTGAGGCTATCTATGAAAAGAGACGCCACGCTTTGTTTGGAGAGCGCCTTTCAATTGACATTAATAATATGATGTACGATTTAGGCGAGTCATTGATTGAAAAATACCATTCAGCTAATGATTATGAAGGCCTTAAATTGGATGTCCTTTCAACAATGTCAATCGACCTTCCTTTCTCTGAAGATGAGTTCAGACGTGCTAAATTGGAAGTGTTATCTGATAAATTGTTTGAAAAAGCAGCTGAGGTTTATGTTAACAAGGCTCGTATAATTGGTGAAAAGACATTGCCAGTCATCGAGAATGTACATAAAAACACACAATACGAAAATATTCTCATTCCATTCACAGATGGAAAGAAGAGCATGAATGTCGTTGTTAATATCAAGAAGGCTGTCGAAAACGGAGCTAAGGAAATTTCTTTGGCAGTTGAAAAATTCATCACATTGGGTCTCATCGACGAATCGTGGAAAGAACACCTCCGCGAATTGGATGAATTGAAACATTCTGTACAAAACGCTCATTATGAACAAAAAGACCCTCTCTTGATTTATAAATTCGAGTCGTTTAACTTGTTCAAGCAAATGATTCAGAAAATCAACACTGACGTTATATCTTTCTTGATGCGTGCCGACGTTCCAATGCAAGATGGTTCTCAGGTAAGAGAACAAAGAGCAAGGGCTATAGATAGAAGCAAATTGCAAGAACAGCGCACAGATTTATTGTCACAGTCAAATAGCAATACACAAGAACGTCAAGTGACACAGCCAATTCATGTTGAGAAGAAAGTCGGAAGAAACGACCCTTGTCCATGTGGCAGCGGCAAGAAATATAAAAACTGTCACGGAAGAGAAGAGTGATAGGATAAAGACTAAAGACAAATGTCTAAAGATAAGGGAGCTGCTGTGAAAAACGGCAGCTCCCTCTTATTTTTTGTCATCCATTAAACAAAATTATAATATCTTTGTAAAGTAAACTTGATGATTTGAAGTCTAAAGTTATGGTAAATAGTCAGATGTCAACGGTCAATTGTGGAGCGTCAAAGTACAAAGCTTCCGGCTTTCGTCTTTTGCCATTCGTCTTTTGTTTTTCATTTCTTGTCTTTTGCCATAGCGCAACGGCGCAGCAAAAAAACGATTCTTTGTCACGACCTACAGTGGGTCTTGTGTTGAGCGGTGGAGGAGCCAAGGGCTTCGCTCACATTGGTGTCCTCAAAGTGATAGAGGAGGCTGGGTTGCCCATTGATTATATAGGCGGTACGAGCATGGGCAGTATCATAGGCGGACTTTATGCTATGGGATATTCTCCAGAAGCGATGGAGCAACTTGTTAAGGAACAAAATTGGAATGCCATAATGTCGGATGCCATACCTCAGAAATATATCTCTATCGATGATAAATTGCTTGACCGTCATTATCTTGCCACATTCCCGTTTAGAAACAAAAAGATTCAGATGAAATCGGCTATATATGATGGGGAGATGATAAACCTGCTTCTGGCACGTCTGACTTCTCCGGTATATAAAATAAGGAATTATAATGAATTGCCGATACCATACCTATGTGTGGCTGCTGATATAGAAAACGCTGAAGCTTACGAAATGACGAAAGGTAATCTGCAGCGTTCTATAAGAGCTTCTATGTCAATACCTTTTTACTTCGCTCCTGTGGAATTGGATGGCCGTCTGCTTATTGATGGAGGCCTGAGAAATAATTTTCCGGTCCCTAATGTACGTGAAAAAGGTGTTGATATTATAATAGGTGTCGATGTGCAGCGCGATTTCCACAAAAAAGATGAGCTCGCTTCGATGGCGATAATAATGGACCAGATAATAGCCATGGCCGACATCGACGCTTATACCAAAGCAAAAGAAGATACCGATATTTATATAAAACCTGAACTCGCCAAAATTGGAATGATGGATTTTAATTTATATGATACCATCATTACTTTGGGTGAAATTGCAGCTCGTCAAAAACTGCCTCAACTTAAAAGACTTGCTGATTCGATAAGGAATATTCAGGATTATAAAATAGAACGTCCTGATGTTAAACCCCTTGATTCTATATTTGTCGTAGATTTGAAGATAGAAAGTGCTAACGAAGAGAGCTCGACATTCGTCAGAAAATCGTTCGCAAAAAATTATCCTACCATGATGTCGATAAATGATATAGAGACTTCAATCATGAGAATTTATGCTACAGGATATTATAAACATATATGGTATGAGTTTAAACCTGCTGCTAAAGGCGTGTATTTGGTGTTGCATTGTCAAGAGAAAGAAGAAGAAAGTGTATCTGTAGCAGCGCATTATGATACTGATTATGGAATAGGAATATTGGCGAATGTCACTTTGAAAAATGTCTTGAACTTCCCTAAACGCTCAACATTGTCGGCCGACATTAATATTGCTGAAGATCCGTATTTTAAATTGCGACTTCATTCTAATGTCTCGCAGAGATACAAATACGGAACAGATATTTCTGTGATAAGTCTTTTTATGAATCAATATGATGACAAGGTTATAAATAATTCATATAGCGTTCAAGATAATAGATTAGATTTGTTTATGGAATATATGCCAGCTTTGGAACAGCAGTTCAGGCTTGGCGTTGTGGCTAATTATGTTCACCTTAGAGATAACTTGGTTCATGTGGTCGATGCTGATAATTATGATTTTATAGCACATGCATATATAAATTATCATATTAACAATGAGGATTCTCCTACATACGCATCGCGTGGCTGGAAATTAAATGTTAATGGAAAATATATCATGCCTGTCATAGAAATAGAAGATGGAACGCGCATGCGCAACTCTTTTGTAGTAAGATGTGACTTTGATGGTGCTATTGCGATGGGAGAGAAGAACTCCTTGAAATTAGGAGCGACATTGGGAACATCGATAGGAGAGAATGAGCTTCCGCTCAGTTATCAATTCTTCTTAGGCGGACAGTCGCACATGAAATATTTCGATAACATAATATCATTTGATGGGTTGAAGTTTACGCAACTGTATGGAAATCATATTGCTATAGGAAAAATATCGTGGCAAAGCAATTTTTATAAAAATATTTATGGGATAATTAATTTTAATGGCGGATATGTCGCAAATAATTACGATATTTGGTTCGCCGATGACAGCTTCGTTTTGGGCTGCGGTTTGACATTAGGAATGAAGACAATGGCCGGACCTGTAGAAATAAGTCTGACTGCTTCTAATAGATGTTCCGGATTGGTCGGTTTCTTTAATGTAGGATATTGGTTTTGAATAAAATTTAACAAATATAAAATATGAAATACACAAGAGTACTTTTAAAATTAAGCGGTGAAGCTTTGATGGGAAATCAACAATATGGTATTGATCCAGAACGTCTTAACGATTATGCAGAAGAGATAGCGGAAGCTTCAAAACAAGCACAGATAGCAATAGTTATTGGTGGAGGTAATATCTTCCGTGGATTACAAGGCGCAAGCAAAGGCATGGACAGAATCCAAGGTGACTATATGGGAATGCTCGCTACAGTAATCAACAGCATGGCATTACAATCAACATTACAAGCTAAAGGCGTCAAAACAGCTTTGTTGTCAGGCGTTTTTATCGACCGTATCGCTGATTCAATGAGCAGCGCTAAGGCAATAAAACTTTTGGAAGAGGGCAATGTCGTTATCATTGGCGGCGGCTCAGGAAATCCATTCTTCACAACAGACACAGCATCAGCATTGAGAGCTGTTGAAGTGAGAGCTGACATCATTCTTAAAGGAACACGCGTCGATGGAATCTATACTGCCGACCCTGAAAAAGATCCGACAGCAACAAAATTCGATCATATCACATACGATGAGGCTTATAGCAAAAACCTCAAAGTCATGGACCTTACAGCATTTACATTGTGTAAGGAAAACAATATGCCTATGTATGTCTTCGATATGAATACAAAAGGTAATTTGTTAAAAGTTCTTAACGGTGAAGAAATTGGAACATTAGTCACAAAATAATATTGATATAAAAGAAAAATTTTTATTTTTGTGCTGTAAAATGAATATAATATGACAGACGAATCTCAATTTATTTTAGACGAAGCAACTGAAACTATGGAAAATACCATGAAACACATGGAAAACGAGTTTCAGAAAATCAGAGCAGGCAAGGCAAGTCCTGCAATGTTGCAAGGTGTTAAAGTGGAATATTATGGAACAATTGTCCCAATCGAACAAACTTCTAACATCGGTACACCAGACCCACGTCAAATCATCGTTCAACCTTTCGATAAAAGTTCAATCCCAGCTATTGAAAAAGCTATCTTGGCAGCTAATTTAGGATTCAATCCTAAAAATGAAGGCGATTTCTTGCGCATCCTCGTTCCTCCATTGACAGAAGAACGCCGCCGTGACTTGGCAAAACGCTCAAAGACAGTTGCTGAAGAAACAAAAGTTGGTATCCGTAACATCCGTCGTAACGCTAACGACGACGCTAAAAAACTTAAAGACGAAGGCGTTTCAGAAGACGAAGTTAAAATGGTTACAGAAAAAATACAAGAACTTACAGATAAATACGTTAAAAAAATTGACGAACTCTGTGAGTTGAAAGTTAAAGATATTTTGACAGTCTGATTTTTTAAGACTACAAGACTACAAGACAACAAGACTACACGAGAAGACGCTGCTTTTACAAAGTGGCGTCTCTTTTTTGGGGGAAACGGATTTTGGAGACGGATTTTGGATGCGTCTTTTTAAATTTTCTGAGACTTTGAATTTCCTGTGTTTTAAAAAAATCTTTAGCCTTTACCCTTTAGCCTTTACCCTTTTTTATATCTTTGCATAAAATAAAAAAATCAACGATGAAGATGTCTTTCAAACCGGGTACTATGATTTATCCGCTGCCTGCTGTCATGGTGAGCTGCGGCGATAGTCCCGAAAATTATAATATCATGACTGCAGCTTGGACTGGAACAATCTGCACAAATCCTCCAATGTGTTATGTGTCAATACGCAAGGAACGTCATTCACATGGGATAATATCTCGTACCAAAGAGTTCGTTATCAATGTCACTACTGAAGAGCTGGCTCGAGCTACCGATTGGTGCGGAGTGCGCTCGGGTCGTGACTACAATAAATTTAAGGAGATGCATCTCACTCCGGAACAAGGCCAAATCGTAAAAGCGCCTCTCATCGCCGAGTCACCGCTTAATATCGAATGTCAGGTGGTGGAAGTGAAAGAACTCGGTTCACATGATATGTTCATCGCTAATGTAGTGGCTGTCAACGGCGATACGAAATTCTACGATCCAAGCACAGGACAGTTCCAACTCAACCAAGCCGACCTCATCACATACTCGCACGGGAAATATTATTCGATAGGAGAGAAGATTGGCGGCTTCGGATTCTCTGTTGATAAAAGAAGAAATAAAAACCAGAAGAAGTAGCATATGGATTATATCAGGATAAAGCCAATGGTCAATAGCCAACAGCTAACAGTTCAAGAAGTCAAAGACTTATTAAAAGACTGGATCAAATTGTATCCTAACTCTTTCGCTCCTGATGTGGAGTTTAAGATTTATCAACTGCCTGATGGCGACATCATCATCCAGCTTCACGAGGATTTAAGCTCGATGGCGGTTGCGCTCCTCGTACTTTATTTTGAAAATATAAACCAACAGCCAATGGCCAACAGCCAACAGCCAACAGCCTTTATCACTATCGAAGATACAGAGGTGTTGTTGAAGCAGAATGAGGGTAAGAGGGCAATGGTTTTTTGTAGTCAACAAGACAACAAGACAACAAGACAACAAGTCGAGTCTGTCGAAACGACAACAACCAAAGACCAAAATCCCACAGCAGTTCGTTTTATTCTAGAAGATAACTACGTCCTCGATTATAATTTTGAAAAAAGGCCGCAGCCTGTAAAGTATTGCGACATGATATTTGAAGAAGAAGAATTTGTTCTTCCTGAAGAATATGAAAGTGTCAAAGTAGGCGATGTCGTTAAAAAGAAGATAGATTCCATTTTGGAAGAAGACGGTCTTACTCCTAAGAAGATGCTCATGTATATATTATGTGGTGCCATCGGTTTAAGTATTGGTTTCCTTATTGTTTATTTCATGGGCAGATAAATATGTTAAAAGAATTTAAGAGTTTTGTCGAGAAACATAATCTCATCGGAAGAGATGACAGAGTCCTGCTGGCACTCAGCGGCGGTGTCGATTCTATGGTGCTGGCAAAACTTCTTTTGTTAAGACTAAAAGACTACAAGACTACAAGACTACAAGATGAGCCAACAGCCAAGAGCCAACTAGCTTTCGCTCATTGTAACTTCCATCTGCGTGGTGAGGATTCTGATCGTGATGAGAGATTTGTGACAGAATTTGCCAATAAAAACAATATACCTATCTTTATTAGACATTTCGATACTGAAAAATATGCTAAGGAAAATTCTCTTTCCATCGAGATGGCTGCTCGTGAACTGCGTTACGCATGGTTCAAAGAGTTAAAGGAAATTCACAATTTCAATAAAGTCGCTCTTGCTCATCATGGCGATGACCAGATAGAGACTTTTTTCATTAATTTTCTTCGTGGTTCGGGAATAAAAGGTCTCAAAGGCATGAAACCACAAAACGATTTTTATATAAGACCTCTGCTTTGGTCTAACAGAAATGAAATCGAGTCTTTTGCAAAAGAGAACGGTATTCAATGGGTTGAGGATTATACCAACCAGGAAACCGTTTATCTTAGAAATAAAATACGTCATAATATAATCCCGATTTTTGACGAGATGAAAAACAACGCTCGCCAGAGTCTTGGCTTTTCCATCAACTGTCTCTCTTCGGAAAATGACTTGTATAGAAGTCTTATCGATGAGAAATTGTCTGCAATAGAATTTGTCGATGACGATTACAGAAGTATTGATGTTAAATGTTTTTTAGAAAATGAAAATGGACGTCAGCTTCTTTTTGAATGGGTAAGAAAATATGGATTTAATTACGAACAGTCGGAATCGATGTTCGATGCGATGAAGAACGGAAAGTCGGGAGTGATGTTTTATAATGACAATATAAGACTACAAGACTGCAAGACTACAAGACTACAAGCGTCGGTACAGAAAGATAAGATTGAGATTTTTGAAGAAAAGGAAAATGATGAAAATATAGTCATAGAGACGCAAAGGTTTAAAGACGCAAAGACGCAAAGTGACGATGACTCTGCGACTCTGCGACTCTGCGACTCTGTGTCTCTGCGACTAAATTCTTATAACAAAGATGAGAATTTTCAACTAATAAAAGATTCTTCTGTAGCGGCGCAGTTCGATATGGATAAGATTGCGTTTCCTTTGAAGTTACGTCGTTGGAGAAATGGAGATAAGTTTCGTCCGTTGGGAATGAAAGGTTCCAAATTGCTGAGCGATTTTTTCAACGACTTAGGCTTTTCTACATATCAGAAAAAAAATGTCTGGATTATGGAAGATGCTAATGGTTTGATTATATGGGTTGTAGGTTATAGAATTAACGATAAAGTTAAAATTGTTAACTCAACAAAAGTTATTTTTCAATGTGATTTAGAGCGTTAAGTTTTTTTTCTTAAATTTGCACGTTTTTTTAACTAATGATTAATTAAATTTAATTCATAATAAATCAACAAACTAATCATGAAAAAGTTTTTAAGACTCATTACTTTCTTAGTCATGTTGGTTCCTTTTGTTGCAAAAGCACAAATCCTTGAACCAGTACAATGGACTGTAGAAACAGAGAAATTAAACAAGAATGAATACAACATCGTATTCAAAGCAGAAATCGAAGATGGTTGGCATCTTTATTCACAAAACACACCATTTGGCGGACCAATGCCTCTTTATTTCGAATTCATCGACACTCTCGGCATTGAACGTATCGGTGGCGTACAAGAACCAAAAGCTATAGTTCACTACAGCGACGTTTTTGAAATCGACGAACATTTCTTTGAACATGAAGCTGTTTTCACACAAAAAGTTAAATTAGTTGACGACGCAGCAACAGTATCTGGTGTTATCACAGGTCAGACTTGCAAAGAAAGCTGTATTCAACTTGAGTATGACTTTGAAGTACAACTCGGTGAACCAGCAGTTGTTAAGGACGCTGATAAAGCATCTGCAGGCGGTGAAGGTCTCTTAGGCTTAATCATCGAAGCTATCATCTGGGGCTTCGCAGCTCTTATGACTCCTTGCGTTTTCCCTATGATTCCTATGACAGTGTCATTCTTCTTACACGGTAGCGAAAGCAAAGCTGTAGGTCGTTTCAAAGCTATCATGTACTACGTTTTCATCGTAGGTTTATATACATTACCAATCGCTGCTATCATCATGATTACTTGGATTTTCGGTGGCGACAGTGTTACAGCTGACATCTTCAACTGGATTTCAACATCATGGGTAACAAACATCTTATTCTTCGTAGTATTCATGGTATTCGCAGCTTCATTCTTCGGAGCTTTCGAAATCCAATTGCCAAGTTCATGGGTTAACAAGAGCGATAGCAAACAAAGCAGCAGCAGCGGCCTCGGCGGCGTGTTCTTCATGGCTTTGACACTCGTTCTCGTATCTTTCGCTTGTACAGGTCCTATCGTTGGTACAGTTCTCATCAAATCAACATCAGGTGAAGTCTGGACTC